>Ga0334887_1000268_pt1 | contig 86816 bp, 82 predicted proteins | sample GraSluR1_MG_10_FD_207217 | JGI IMG/M metagenome (GOLD analysis project Ga0334887, IMG submission 207217) | Sludge microbial communities from methane-producing bioreactor in Wageningen University, Netherlands - Granular Sludge_18_07-R1 | ecosystem: Engineered > Bioreactor > Anaerobic >...
CAGAGATGTGGCGGATGCCGCTGGAGGAAGGTACTATCCCATATCGGGGCTCAGCTCGGAGGCGCTCTATAGCATAGTTGAGGGGGAGGAGAAGAACCTATTTGAGAGGAACGCGTGAACTGAGAGCGGAATGCCTAGAGGTCGTTGAGATATGATCGAGAACGAGTATGCAGATCTGGGATCTGTCACTCGCGAGGCCGGGAAATTTATAACAGAAGTAGAAGTTACATAGCCAGCATTGGCATCAAGCTGAACACGAGTCAGAGGATAGTTCGCTGGAAGCAACGACTCAATCTCTTCTACATGGTCTGATGCTTCGGATGGGTGCCCTTTTCGGTTCTATCGATTTGCCTTCATTGCTCACCCCGAACATACTATCGATAAAAATATATATATATAAAAACATAATTGGGGTAGACTGCCTGAAAACGAAACCGGACAAAAAATGCAAAAATAGGATAAGATCGGGATTCAAGCTGGAAGACCTGGAGGAAGGGCGGCATTCTTCACCGGTCTTCCTCCAGATGGTCCAGCCATCGGCCTGTATCTATCACCTCCGGTACCTTTGATGAAGAGGTTCATTCCTTCGCTATTGGTGGCCTCATCAGGAGGAAGGCTATGACGATCCCCGCTACTGCCAGGGCGATGATGTAGGGGAAGACGTTGATGAAGCTACCCGTAGCATCTTTGAGCCACCCAGCCATCAAGGGACCTACCAGGGCCCCCGCGCCGTAGGCCAGGAAGACCACACCGTAACAACGCGGGTAGTCGCCTGTCCCAAAGAAGGTGGCAGTGGAGGTGGGTGCGATGGCGAGCCAGCCGCCGAGACATCCCCAGAGGATGGCAAATGCGAGTATGTACACAGGTGCGGTCTGCATCTGCCACATGATCAGCGACGCAAAGATGATCAGCACGAAGGAGACGATGGCTGCGTTTCTCGGGGTCAGCTTGTCGGTGAGGGTGCCGAAGACCGGCCTCCCGCCGCCGTTGAATATGGCGAAGAATCCCACCGGGGAGAATCCCAAGAGCAAGGCCGCTACAGCATCTGTTCCCACCTCTGCCGCCACGTCTGCGGAGATGGAGATGGCCATGAGACCGGCAAGGCATCCTATGAAGTAGCAGAGCCACAGGCCGTAGAAGGGCTTCTCCTTGAGCATCTGCTGCCGCTTCAACTCACAAGAGGCCCCGGCGCCGGGCTTCGGTGCCGGCGGCGCCCAGCCCGCGGGCTTCCAGCCGGCGGGCGGGAAGACGAGGGGAGTCGCCAGAACCACCATGATTATGATGAAGGCTATCCCGAAGATCCGGAAGGTCTGCATCACACCGCTGGATGCGATGAGGATGTTCGCTATGTTCGCGGTGAAGAAGGCAGAAAAACCGAAGCCTAGGACGGTGAGCCCCACAGCAAGCCCGCGCCTGTCGGGGAACCACCTTCCGGACATGGCCACGGGGACTCCGTAGGCTATTCCGACGCCTATTCCGCCGACGATTCCATAGGTTACAGTCATCATCATTATGGAACTGGCCATGGATGCCATGAGCCACCCGAGGCCCGTTAAAACTCCGCCGACGATCACGACCTTTCGGGGCCCGTACTTCTCGATATAGCCTCCGGACAGGACCATGGCCACCGCGAAGAACGCGAGAAAGATCATAAACGGCAACTGTAGCTCTGAAGCGCTCACCTCTGGACCAGAGGTCTCAAGAAAGGCCTTAAGCGGCGCTTTGAAGACGCTCCAAGAATAAATACTACCGAGACAGAGGTTGATTATCATGCCGATGATTACAAATGCCCATCGGCCCTTTTCAGCCTCCATTCCTAGTATGTTTGTACTTTCATCCATCTATTTAACACCCCGCAAGCCAAAAGCTCAATTTCTACGAGACGGCATCTTTCATATACACAAACTGCCGAAATATTTTCCCCCAAGTGGCGTCTCCCTCCCAGAGGACGTCATATCAAAGATTTATGGGGCTATTTTATACGCGCGGCCTATCTATTTAAAAGTACCGCCAATTATCCTGATTATACATTATGCACATTGAATATAGATTTTCATTGGCTCTTTGTAAGCTGGATTATATAGAAATAAGAGCTCATTTCCTCCAGATGGTGACAGAGACATATCTAATAATTAAAAATTTATATTATTCAGTCTCCGGGGCCGCTTTTATACCAAATTGCATAATGATAACGGCCATGGTTTTTGATGATAATGCCTTTTATCTTAGAAGGTAAGTTAGAGATCGGTGAGTTTGGATGATCAGAGCCAATCCAAAAACTTCCTGGAACAATGTTGAATCGACGCCCAACATCGCCAGCACCGCTTACGTCGATGAGGCGGCCACGATCATTGGAGATGTGAGGATCGGAGAGAGAGTTTACGTAGCCCCCGGCGCCTCGGTGAGGGCCGACGAGGCGACGCCGATAATTATAGGAGACGAATGCAACGTCCAGGACGGCGCGGTCTTCCATGGCCTTGAAGGAACGAACATAGAGCTGGGGCGAAGGGTCTCCATCGCCCACGGTGCGGTGGTTCACGGCCCCCTGAAGATCGGCGATGAGAGCTTCGTCGGCTTCAACGCCGTCGTCCACGCCTCGACTCTGGGAAAAAAGTGCTTCGTGGGCCATCTGGCCCTGGTGGTGGGAGTAAAATTGAGAGATGGAAGCTTCGTCCCGCCGGGAGCCGTCGTTGACTCCCAGGAGAAGGCTGAAGCCCTCGGATCGACGCCTGATAACCTGAGAGGTTTCAACGACGAGGTGGTGGGCGTGAACACCGAGTTTGCTGATGCTTATCGCGTCAAGGCCAAGTTCTGCGCCCCTCTTTAAAAGGCAGGGTCTTTAAAAGGCTGAAGGGCGAAGGCGTCGGTCGCGACCCTCAAATCAAGGGAATATGGACGGTTGAGAAGCCGAGCCCAATTTTTTAAAGATGCCCTTAATTTTTCAGATCCTCAGTCAGAGCCCATTACCGGATTCATCATCTGATGAAGAGCTTCGGCCATATCAGCCCTCAATTTGACCAGGCCGTCCTCTCCCTCATCGTACTCCAAGAAGTTAGCACCGATCAGCTTTGGGGGGAACTTCGGGCACTGGCCTCTTCGATAGAGGATTATGGACTCTTTTCCGACGGTGTGAGCGATCCCAAGCTCGTACATCACCATGGGGTCGTTGCCCGTCAGATCCACCACCACCATCCTGGACCTGCATATATCCCTCCATATCGCCTTCAGCTTATCTTCGTCGTCCCCGAACTCCAGGGCCCTCCGGGGGATGAGGCCTGCACGCTCCAGAGCGGGCTTTATGGCCTCATCATAGAAGCTGTCGCCCTCGTCGGTGAGGGGCACCAGGACTGAGGCCGTCCTATCGTCCACGATGTAAGAGGCGTGACCGAAGAGGGGCCTGATCTGCATTAGGCTCATGAGGTTGATGGCCCTCTGGACCTCTGACTCGACATGGCTCAGGGCGATCACCCGAAGTATGTCCCACCTTTCCTTCTCGCTCTGGTCAAGGACCACTCTTGGGAAGACTATCATTAGTGGATCTTCATACCCAAACTCCCAACGGGCGCTGCTGAGGGCCTTCTGCTCTGAGATCTGCTTGTCGGGATGGTAAGTGTACATGGTGGAGAGGGCGCCAGCATGGTTCTGGGCCAGAATGTAGAGGGTGGTCTTGTCCAGAACCGCCACGATGCTGCTGGGGTTCTGGCTTCTCGCGATCCCCCTCTGAATCTTCCGCTCCTCCACCAGATTGTTTACAATACTCATGAACTGATCCAAAAGGCCGTCGACCTTTTCTATCAGGTCGGTCGGCATGTCCCCGCCTTTAATTCTATCTCCAGAATGCATCATGAACATACACCGGTATCATACAGGTCTTCAGTGTATAAAGTTCTTTGGTGGCGATCTTGAGACGGTTTTTTTTGACGAGAAGGCTCCAAAAAGACTGTGCCGTCCAAAAAGATCGTCCTAGGCGAATCGGAGATCACTGAGATCTTCCGATCATCCCGACATAGTTCCTGATCCAGCGCCGATGAAGAGCTACGTGCAAGATGATCAAGACCGCTAGCATAAGGCTTGTCCAGTTGTGGAGGGCCAGCCACTCCTGGCGAGAAAGGTCCAAGAACAGCAGCTCGGAAGCGACCGGCCGGCCGCCACGAAAGCCGTACCCTCCTGGCAGAACCTGCCAGAGGACCAAGCCCGAAGCCGTCGATGCCAAAAAAGAGATAAAGGAAATGACGTCGACCAGCAGGTTAAGAGCTGTTCGATTCATCTCAGACTCGTTCCAAACTCAGACCCCATCTGGCTATTTGACCGGGCCGATCGGCAGAACGGTCCTGCCGTAGACCTCGTTCAGCACCTGGGCACAAGCAGCGTATATGGCTGTGAAACCGCAGAAGATTCCCTCATATCCAGCGATCATGGCGATGGTGGCGCTGCCAGTGTAATCCCTTATGGCCAGAAGCCAGAAGAGGATCGTCAGTGTGAGGAAAACGACCTGCAGAGCCCTGTTCAGCTTCAGAGTGCCTAGGAACATGTAGAAGGTGAAGAGCCCCCACATGAAGAAGTAGGCAATCATCGCCTCATTCGATGCGGCTTCCCACCATCCATATTTGGGCATCAATAAGAGAAATACCAGCGTAAGCCAGAAAAGCCCATAAGAAGTGAAGGCCGTGGTGCCGAAGGTGTTGCCCTTCTTCCACTCCATTATCCCGGCGATGATCTGAGCGAGCCCGCCGTAGAATATTCCCATGGCCAGGATCATGGATCCGAGTCCAAACCAGCCAGCGTTGTGCATGTTCAAGAGGACCGTCGTCATGCCGAAGCCCATCAAACCGAGGGGCGCCGGGTTTGACGTGCTATCCTTTACGTCTACAGGGCCAAGGTGCATTATGTCCTTCACCCTTCCACCCGTTTCTGTGGCCATATCAATTCCCTCCTTTTACCTCACAGGCCGAAAAGATTCGACGGGATCTCTTGAAACCGTATCACATATATTCGTTTCCATTAAAAATAATGATATTTATGATTAACCGTGATATTTCTTAATTATATACATCACTTTTCTGACGATATATTCATTTTATCGAAATATTTCATCCTGCTGAGCTGATCTTCCAGTCTCATCTAATTTGAAGCTGGGATATCGGATCCCGCCCCGGCCGTGACAGAATGCAAGGATTCCTGCGATTTTTAGGGGGAACAGATAGATTTACTAAAGATGGCCCACCTTGGTTAGAGCATGTTCCCAGGCATCGGTGGCAAGGGGGTAAGCCCCAAGAAGATGAAGCAGATGATGAAGCAAATGGGCATCAACGTCGAGGAGATTGAGGGCGTCGAAGAGGTGATAATCAGGACAGGTGATCGGGAGATCTTCTTTTTGGACGCGTCGGTCACGGTGATGAACGCCCAGGGCAACAGGTCGTACCAGGTTGTGGGCACCGCCCAGGAGAGGTCTAGGGAGGTATTGATACCAGACTCCGATGTCAACCTCGTCGTAGCTCAAACAGGATGCAGCCACGAGGAGGCGAAGGCTGCACTGAAAGAGTCCAATGGCGACCTTGCAGAGGCGATAGTGAAACTGGGATCGGGCTGACAGCTGCATCCGAAAGGAGGTTAGCCATCCGTCTCATTGCACGATGAGACAGAAAACGAAGTGGGCCCGCAGAAGATGAAACGGGGAGACGTTGTCGATCCTTCGACCAAACCGCTTCAAATCAAACGGAAAGCAGGAGGACGAAAGTTGGATCAGGCCAGAATAGAGGCGGAACTGAACCTAATGCTGCTGAACATCGTTGAGATCAAGGAGGCTATAAGGGACGGAGTCGAGGGGCTGCGAGAGGAGGGGAAGCTCACGATGGAGTTTGAGAAGATGGTTCAGAACGTCATAAGAGATGTCGATGGCTGGACCGATCAGTGCACCGCCACCGCTGAGGCACCTCCGGTCCTGCTCCGAAGGATGCAGGTTCAGGTGGAACGACTTAACAGGATCGAGAGGATTATAGAAGAAATGAGGCGGCAGAAGAGTGGCTAGGGTGTCTGTCTCCTCCATGTTCCTCTGGGATCTGGACCCCGAAGGCATCGTCGATGTCGTCGCCAGAGCTGGCCTTGAGGAGATCGAGTTTTGGGTTGAGACCCCCTGGTACTGGGAGGGGGGACGGCGAGAAGATCAGGCTAGAGAGATCAAAAGAGTCATCGGCGAACTGAGAATGACCCTTCACGCCCCCGTCATGGACCTCAACCCCGCCTCCTACAACGACCTCGTATGTCAAGCGACGATCGCAGAATCTCTGAGGGCCATCGATCTGGCGGAATTTTTGGGCGCGGAGGTGGTGACCATCCACCCCGGCAGGAGGACGGCGAAGCGGCCAGCGAGGGATGCCGAGCGGCATAAGATCCACAAGTACCTGGTCGCCTGCTTGGACCGGGCGGAGGAGGCGGGGATCGTTCTCGCCTTGGAGAACCTGGAACCTGCGCCCTGGAACATCTGTGCGGAGCCCGAGGAGATGGCCCAATTTCTTGCCGAGCTGCCCCTTGGCATGACCCTGGACATATCTCACGCGACGCCCCCTCTCTCCAGGGCGATGGCCTTCATCGATGCTCTGAACGATCGCATCCTGAACGTACACGTCAGCACCACCAGAAAGGGGATCAGACACCTTCCCCCCAGCGACGGATCTGTGGACCTGGTTCTTGCAGCTCTCCGAGATGCGGGATACGGTGGGCCTTTGACCCTGGAGCTGGACGACAAGAAATTTCCCAAGACCTTGTCAAAGGATGACAAGGTCGGGGTTTTGAGAAGAGAGCGCCTATATCTGGAGTCTGTTTGGGCTGATCTTCGCTGATCCTCACTTCGATCGCGGACTGATCGGCCGCGATTACGTCATCATCTGATGCTTCTCATAACCTGAAGACGCAGCTCCGGCGGCTGATTCCTCTGAGCCGCTGTCCATCATCTGACCCTTCTTGTATGGGGATGTCGGTAGCTCAATCGGCTCGTCCAGGAGGAACGCCCTCATGCTGGCGGTGCCGGGGGCGGCCGTGTCGATCAGGCTCTCATTGACGGGCAGGTCGAGGAAATCGCTCTGGCTCGCCGTCGTTGTGAGGTTGGTGTCGATCAGGCTCTCGTTGACGGGCAGGTCGAGGAAGTCGCTTTGGCTTGCCGTCGTCGTGAGGTTAGTATCGGCAAGAGTAGTGTTTACTGTATCGTTTACTGTATCGTTTACTGTGTCGTTCACCGTATCTTCCACTGTGTCGTTCACACTGTCGTTCAGAAAGTCTTTGATGGCTTCAGGAGCCTCAAGCTCTGAGTCGAGGGTTAGAGAGTCCTGCATCTCCTGACCTATTACAGACCAAGCCTGTAAGAGTGCAAGAGTTGCGACCATTAATGCTAGAGTCTTTCTCATAATCTGGCCCTTATACACCCGATGTGCATAAATCTTTCCGTCTAAAGGGCCGATGACGCGGTGGAAGGCCGAAAGCCGTCAAATTATCAATAGCGGACATCATGGGCGTTTTTTTATCCGGCACTGGCCCCTTCCCGGTATATCCTCTTCAGCTCTTCGGTCGATGCTTCGGGATGCTCGCTCAGGTATCGGGCAACTTTTGGCCTGTGAACGAGGGTGCAGTCGACGCAGCTCCAGAGCCTCTTGCCTCGTTTCGTCTTGATAAACTTGCCGAGCTCCGGGTCTTTGCAGGGATAGAGGGGACAGAAGCAATGAGTGCAGTCCTGGCCCTCGAAATGGTGACATGGATAGTACTGACACTTGCCAGCTTCGACGTTGGTCACGGGCTCGTCGGCGGCGGCCCGGATGCCACAGGGATCGTCGGTTACTAGGCCATCGGCTCCAAGCCTCTTCAGCCAACGGGTCCGATCAGGATCGTTTATCGTCCAGGGGTAGACCTCTAACCCCTCCCTATGGGCCTTCTTGAAGAGGTTGGGGTTTGGGATCCTTGGGAATATGGAGTCGGCTCTGGCCCACAGGGCCAGATCCACCGGCTTTATGGGGAGCGACGAGATGATGATCCCCGTCTTTATATCAGCCAGCTCTTTGATCTCGCGGACTGATGCGTGATAAAAGGAGGTGACGATCGCCCTTGTACCTTTCAGCTCCCTGACCACCAGATCTTCCAAACCCTCCTCTTTCATCTCGACGACGATCCCAAGGTCCAGCTCCTTGACGAGGGCGACCGCCTCTGTGAGGGTTGGAACCCTCTCCCCAAAACCGGCATCAAGAAGCCTGATCTCCTCTGAGGTCATCTCCTCCACTCTGCCCGTGCCGTCGGTGGTCCGGTTGACGGATTCGTCGTGGATGACCACCAGATCGCCGTCTTTTGAGAGGCGGACGTCCACCTCCACGAAATCTGCGCGACACTTTTTTGCTGCGCGGATCGAACCCAGGGTGTTTTCGGGGGCTACAGATCTGGCGCCGCGGTGGCCGATGACCTTTAACATCAGGTTGGCTCTTGCGGGAAGATATATCACTTTTTCCACGGATGGAGGTCGCCTCAGTTTCATCCTATCCAGGGCAAGGATTATACCGTAGGCGGGCTCAAACTCGGTAGGAATGCTTGACAATCTCGATAAGTTCACACATCTTAAGAGGGGTACCGCGGGAGCCATTAACATCGATCCCCTCCAGCGGGGGGGCATCCTGACCCCGGAGGCGAGAGAGGCGATCATGGAGTGGGCCGACGGCTACTCTGTCTGCGACTTCTGCACTGGGTCCCTGGAGGGGATCCAAAACCCACCCATCAAAGACTTCGTCCACGAGGCCCTCCCTGAGTTTCTGGAGGTAGACCAGGTCAGGATAACACATGGCGCACGAGAGGGGATGTTTGCCGCCATGCACTCCCTCTGTAAGAGAGGAAGTACAGTGGTGGCCGACGGAAACGCCCATTACACCACCCTACTGGCCGCAGAGCTGGCGGGCCTGAAGGTGGAGCTGGTCTCTGCCAGTGAAAAGCCCGATTACAGGGTCGACCCAAACGGATACGAGGAGGCGATCTGTAGGGTTAGAGGTCGCGGCGAGGAGGTGGACATGGCGGTTCTCACCTACCCGGACGGGAACTACGGCAACCTGGTGGATGCAAGGGCCGTATCGGAGATATGCCATCGTGAAGAGATTCCCATGATGCTCAACGGGGCCTACTCGGTGGGGAGGATGGATATCTCCGCGGAGAGGCTCGGCGCTGATGTGATCGTCGGGAGTGGTCATAAGTCGATGGCGTCTTCAGGTCCGATAGGGGTCCTCGGCGCGTCTGAGGAGCATGGATCGAGGATATTTCGAAGATCGAAGCTCGTGCCCAATAAAGAGCTGGAGATGCTTGGCTGCACCCTCCGGGGCGCAGGGGTACTGACGATGATGGCGAGCTTTCCCGCCGTCGTGGAGAGGACGAAGCACTGGGACGAGGAGGTGGAAAAAGCCCGTTGGTTTGCAAAAGAGATGGAGGAGCTTGGCATGACCCTCGTGGGCGATCGGCCCCATGGCCACGACCTCATGTTTTTCAAGTCCGATGTCCTCTACGAGATATCTCAGACTGCAAAGAAGGGACGCTACTTCCTCTACAGAGAGCTGAAAAAGAGGAAGATCTTCGGGATAAAGCCTGGCCTCACAAGGCAGTTCAAGCTGAGCACTTACCTCCTCTCCCGCGAAGAGCTGGAGACGGTCCTCGAGGCCTTTGAGGAGATTGTGGCCCTCCACCCCAAAGCATAACCTTTATGAGATATGGTCCCTATGGAGGCCTGAGCGGCTGTGGTCCAGGGGTTAGGACATGAGCTTCCCAAGCTTGTAGCCCGGGTTCGATTCCCGGCAGCCGCACCTCTCTTTGAAGGCCTCAGACGATGTTGAGTTTCAAGATAAAAAGGGAGAGCAAAGGTATGGTAGGGGGACCCCTCCCTCGGGTCTGAGGAGTCCACCGGCATCGCTTGGACCCCAATCACGCCTTGACGACGTAAGTTCCAGCGATCTTGTCGTGCCAACCCTGCTTATTCTTGTCGATTAAAATCCAGAGGTAGCCCAGGAGAAATATCATGCCCGAGATCTCCATTCCGACCCACCGGAAAAAGCCCTTTTTGTAGCCGACCGGCTCGACTCCATCGACTCGAATAAGCTTGATCTCCACCAGCTTCATCCCAGGGGTCTGTCCATTGCCGAAGAAGTAGGTGTAGTATCCTATCGCGATCGCCGCCATAAGAATGTAAACTGCGCTGAAGGCCGTCGAGAAGTCGCCGCCGGCGATCGCCTCTTCTTCGATTTGCACTCCGAAAAGAAAGATCAGGGCGATATAGATGATGCTCAAGACTACAGCGTCCACCAGATAAGATGCCAGCCTCTGCCCGACACCGGCCAGGTCCTTTTCTCCCCCTTGGGATACCGCTTCGTCCATTTTCAACCACCAGCAAAAGATCTTTGTGGCCCGCTGATATAAATATTTATCATATATAGAATTTAACGAAAAGTGATGAGAGATCTTGCGAAAAATGCTGGTCGGGAGAAGGGGAGTAGCAAAAGAAAAAGATTACAAAGGGGGACCTTGGGAGATCAGACCTCCCAGGCCGCTATTACCTTCTCGATGTTTACGTAATCTCTCCTCCCCTCGTTCTCCAGCACCAGGACGCCGTCAGCAGAGCCTACGACCCGGCCGCGAAGCCGTTGGCTCCCGTTTCCACCGAAATAGACCTCTACCTCCTTGGCGTAGAGATGCTCGGATATGAATTTGTCCATCATGGATTCCTCACCTCAAAGATGCTCTTTGCCAATATTAACGCTTTAAACTAGATATAATTTGTGGTTAAGCTCTAAATTCTGCCTAGAATCCGAAAAAACAAACCAATATTTAAATCAACTTGATTAAACACTTTTAAGTCGGATCAATCGAAGTTGATGATCTGAAACTCTTTCATCAAGTCAAATCGACTTTAAAATTATAGTGCCGCACCAAATGAGTGGTACTACTCATCGACAGCCATGGCCCCATCCGTTGGCCAATTACGTTTTACGGAGATCCGATGGAGCGGATGGTTATAAGCCGGACCTTCACTCGTCTCCTCTCTGATCGTATGAGACCCGCGGCCTCCCAGATCCTGAGAAGGTCCCTGAGTCCGTTGGCTCCATCCTCTCTGCTCTCTGGATGGCGTCCTCCACCGCCTCCCTTATGATGTATCCCGCCTTGTGGAGAATGGTGTCTTTCAGTTCCTGGTCCTGGTCCATGCTGGCGGTGCAGGGGTAGGCATGGTGGGCCTCGGAGATCCTCTCTCGGAGGTCCTCCTGATCGGTCTCGAGGCCCGTCATCCTCTTCGCGACGTACCATGTCGAGCCGCATGGTGCGCTGCGGATGACGTTGGCGGCGAGGATCGTCTCCTTTCCTTCCCGGCTCTTCTGGGTCAGAATCTCGATTTTGGGCTTGCCGAAGCGGGCCTTCTCCATGAAGGCCGATATCGTCGGCATCGCGGGATCGGGTTTGAGGGCACAGAAGGGCTTGGCGAAGGCGGACTCAAGGTCGATCTTCGATGCCTCCTCCGCCAACTGAACCCGGAGGCCAAATGGAAGCTCCTGCGGCCTCTCTGACCCGCCGATGATCCCTCTATAGCCGTTCTCCTTGAGGACGGGGAGGAGGCCGAAGATTATGTCGGGGTGGACGTTGACGACGATGGCGATATCCGCCTCAGGTATTCCATTTGGTAGGTAGGGCTCGACGTCGTCGATGAAGTCGTCGAGGGTCTCAGGGTCGGGCATCTCTATGACGGAGACGAGGTCGTCGGCCATGCTGTACTTTCCAGACTTGCAGAGGGAGCAGGCGTCGCCGCAGGATATGCAGAAGCCTGAGAAGTTGATCAGGTTCCCGATGAGGGTTTTTCCGAACTCGCCGTTGTAGAAGACCACGACCTTCATACATCCCTCTTGTTGGGACCATCTTATCTATCCTTTGTCCTCAACCTCGGAACCCCGAATTTCAGCCATCAGCTCATCCAGTCCCGAGACCTTGTCGGCGAGCTCTGAAAGGGAGATCTCCGCGCCGTCGAGGCTCAGGGCTACGGCCCCCTGGGGTCCGAGGGCCACCACCGCCTTCGCTCTCTTTCTAGCGGCGAAGGCTGCCATCTCTCCTTTCACATTCGAGAATGAGGAGACCTCAGCTACAGGGATGAGAATGATATCCCCTATCTGGAGGGGGTCGTCTGCTATGAGCTCCCTTCGATTCACTCGATCACCATCTATCTATAGGTGCGTTTTTGTACAAAAATGGCGAGGGTGAGTGAATGGAGGACGATCTCAGCGGAATAGAGCCCCAGATCCTCTGGGGGCATTTCGACGGAATCAGGAAGATACCTCGGTGTTCCAAGCACGAGGGACGGGCGGCGGAGTACGTCGCCAGAGTTGCAAGGCGGCTATGGCTCGATTGGAACGTGGACGAGGCCGGAAACGTCCTGGTCAGGAAGGCCGCAACCCCTGGAAGGGAGAGCTCTCCGAAAGTCCTCCTCCAGTCCCACCTCGACATGGTCTGCGAGAAGAACAAGGACATAGATCACGACTTTTCAAGAGACCCCATCGAGATCAATGTTGAGGACGGCTGGATCTCAGCTAGAGGTACCACCCTGGGGGCCGACAACGGGATCGGGGTAGCGGCGGCCCTCGCCGTCCTGGAAGACCCCGAGGCGGTCCACGGCCCCCTGGAGCTTCTCTTCACCGTCGATGAGGAGGATGGGATGTCCGGGGCGAGGGGGCTTCGGGTGGGGGAGATAGGGTCGAGGATGATGATCAACCTGGACACAGACGATCCTCACTCCGTCTACGTGGGGTGTGCCGGCGGCGAGAACTCTCATCTCCGCCTCCCCATCCGATGGGTTCGACCCCAGTTCGAGATTGGGTCGGCCGGAGCAGTGGCGGCATTCGAGGTCATCCTCAGGGGGCTGAAGGGCGGACACTCCGGCGTCGACATCAGTCTCGAGAGAGGAAATGCCATCAAGCTTTTAGGCTTTCTCCTTTGGGAGGTGGGGGAAAAAGTCCCCTTCTGCCTCGCCTCCATCAGTGGAGGGGACAAGCACAACGCCATACCCCGGGAGGCGGAGGCTCACGTCATCCTGCCCGGGGAGAGGGCGGAGGAATTTAGGTCCCTGGTGGAGGCGGTCGGCCGCTCCCTCCAGGAGGAGTACTGGATGGTGGACCCGGATCTCTCAGTCAAGATCTCGCCCTTGGAAGTTCCGGAGAGGGCGGCGTCCCAGGAAGACTCAGAACAGGTCATCAGCATCATAAGGGCTCTCCCAAACGGGATCATCCGTTGGAGCCCCGATATTCCTGAGCTCGTAGAAACGTCCACGAACCTCTCGGTCGTCTCCACCGAGGAGGATCACATCTTTTTCCAAGCAGCCTCCCGATCCTCGTCGAAGGTCGGCCTCAAGGCGACGGCGGGACGGATCCGAGCGGTGGCGAGGCTTGCGGGAGCGAAAGTCGAGAGGGGAGACAGATATCCCGGGAGACGTCCCGAGCTCCACTCAAAGCTGCTCTCGGCCTGCCAGGAGGCCCATAAGGACCTATTCGGTCGTGAGCCGATGATTAAGTCGATTCACGCAGGCCTGGAGATGGGAATCGTAGGGGAGAAGTTTCCTGAGATGGAGATGGTCTCTTTTGGGACTACGATCGAGCACCCCCACTCCCCAGACGAGAGGGTGAAGATCTCGGCGGTGGAGGAGTTCTATCGGTTCGTCCTGGCGGCGCTGGAGAAGATCTCGGAGATGGAAGGGTAAAACCGTGACGGTTGACTCGTTCAAACCGGTTGGGAAGATCCTCACCATTCCATTTTAGGACAGAGGGCGTCCACCGACGGGCGGACCGCCGTTACTAACAACCTTCATGACTGAGATCGCCCAACTATCATGGATGGTTCTTTTTCGATCATCAGGTGGTTAGCAGAATAGCTGCAACATCAGATTTTTTTTTGGCGAGTCCAAGTTAAACGATTATTTTGAATGTTTCACACCGCATCGAATCCATAACAGGCTCGTTTCATCCGCCTACGAAGATATCAACGTAACTCAAATCAGACATTATAGGTATAACTTTATAAAGGGGCAATCGATAAATATATATCATATTAGCCCATCATGGCCATTCCGAGAAGTATAGTGTCTCAGCATGTACATTTTCTCGGATCATGTCAAATGGCAACAAGTCGCTAGAGGTAAAACCGCATAACGAACAAATAGTTAATAATATATATTTGAGGTAAAAACTAAGGTGTGGTAAAGTATGTCGGCATCCGATAGGTACGACATCGGTGAGGACATTCTAAAGTCCTTTACGCGCTCCAAGGTGCGAAACAAGATCCTCCTTTGCCTCAAAGATGGTGCTAAAAGCACCGGCGATCTGGAGAAGGAGATGGGCATCCGAAATACGACGATTCTGCATGCCATTAAAGATATGACCGATTCAGACCTGGTAACCAGAGCCGAAAAGGGCTACGGACTCACAAACCTTGGCAAGCTTCAAGCCTATTTGCTGGATGAGATGATCGATTTTGTCTTGGTCCTCGAAAGATACAGAGATTTCTGGCTGACCCACGACATAAGCGCCATACCAGAATTTCTGCTAACCAGGATAGGGGTTCTCAACAAGTCTGAGATCCTCGAGGGCGACCCGGCAGAAATCCTTAAAACTCAGGATTTTTTCATCTCGGAGCTGAGGGGGGCAAAGATGATCCGTGGACTTTCCCCGATAATAATACCGGGTTACTCCGAGGCTGTGGCAACTGCGGTCATGAACGGAGCCGAGGTCGACCTGATACTGACGAAACCGATCGTGGAGATCGTGATCAAGGAGCACAACAAACTCATCGAGCAACTTTTGGAGGTTGATAGCTTCAGGTTATACAAGATCGATACGGACGTCACCGCTGCGTTCACCGTAACCGACTCACTACTTTCCCTCGGCCTCTTCCGGACCGATGGGGTGTACGATGTAGGGAAGGACTTAAACTGTTTCGGGGATGCCGCCATCGAGTGGGGGCAGGAGCTTTTTGATTATTATCTGAATAGGTCGAATCGGGTCAGGTCGATCTGAAGAACACGTCCCCTCGGGCCCTCCATGGACCAGCTTACACCACGTGAACGGTTTGTCGTGAGCTGCATATTCTTCCATGGCACCGGCTAAACAAGAATAACGATGTGACAACGATCTCAGTAGCAAATTCAGTTTGCTGGCTTGATCAAAGAGGTTACAGCAATCTGTTCTAGGAATCGGATTTCATTGATGAAGCGCACACTTCCTATAAAAACTCCTGAAATTAATCTGCTCAAAATCTTTAATCGATGACCAATTATTGTTCACATATGGGGCTTACAGTATAAACGGTTTGTTCAGGACAATACAAGTAAATTCCACTCTTTTATTCTTGTCTGCTGAATGAAAAGAAAGGTAGTAAAAATAATAAATTTATATTTTTTATAAATTATTTACTAAACTGGGTCCGATCGTATTGTTTATCTTATATGAACGGATGTAATTTTTACAGTTTATTACATTAAAAAGTTATTATACCGATAAGATTATGAGCCAATGCTGGTACTATTCTTTGGGGTGTTAATTGTGAATGCATCATATCATACCTCCAGATATCATTTAAGCGGAGCTTTAAGCAGGATATTTACATTTTTGGCGGTGAGTTCCATCTTCATAGGTGGTACGGGCTTTTTCAAAACGTACATCGGGTACATACTGCTGGGCAACTCCCCGGAGTTCCTGATATGCTCCATAGTTTTTTTGATATCATTTTCCGTCTACAGCCTAGACAAGATCGCCGATTTGGATAAAGACATCATCAATATGCCCCAGAGGAGGGGCTTTCTTTATGGAAGAAAGAGGCTCGTTCTCTCATCCTCCCTGGCAGCATACCTTCTCGCAGTCCTCTTGACTCTCTTCATTACGCCATTGGCGTTACCTGTAGTTCTGATACCCATAATCGCCAACGCCTTTTACGGCACGAAGTTATTGCCGGGGATTCCCAGGCTCAAGGACATCCCCGTGATGAAGAACTTTGTTGTGGCCTCGACCTGGGCCCTGATCACCACACTTCTGCCAGCTCTGAGCGCTGGGCATCTGGTGGCTTTCAACATCGCCATAGTCGGCTACTTCATGTTCGTCAAGACCTTTGTGGACACGGTGCTTTACGACATGAGGGATGTCGATGGCGACAGGTTGAACGGCGTCAGGACGATCCCTGTAATGCTGGGGAAGGGGAAGACTACTGCCCTCCTCCTGGCCGCCAACACTACCCTTCTCAGTATACTGCCCTTTATGCATGGCGATGTGAAACTATTTACGGCGATCCTCATCGCTTATGGATACGCGTACATCCTATATTTCATGAAGAAGATAGACCCTCTGGAGCTGGACTTTTTGGTGGAAGGAGAGTGGATGCTTGCAACGGCATTCCTCCTTATTTTTCTTTGACCAGCTAAATGGCCAACCGTTCGATGAACCGACCTTCTGACCTTCGATCAACGGCTATTAATACGGATCAATACCACTTACGATAAAAGAAAGATGGATAGATCGATATGAAATTTGCCAGATGGTCAACTATAATTATCGTCGTTGCGACTCTGTTCCATCCATGTGCCGCCCTCAGCAACGTCGACGTCTCTGGTACCTGGGAGTCTAGATACGAGTTCGGTCCCGTTGAAGAGTTGATGACCGCCAGCATTCAGCAGATCGGAAGCAACATAATCGGGTCTTATTCGGTTGAGGTCAGCCCGTCGGGGGGTGAGTACGGAGGTATCATCTTCGGAACGATCGATGGTGGCAGGATAAAGGCCTTCTACCTGGCCATAAAAGATGCAGAGGGGAACGACCCCCTGACAACCATATCCTTCACTGACGGGCGGGTAATAAATGAGGATAGAATCCAGGGCGAATTCCATTATCGGGACAGCGATATGTTGGAACTCTCCGGGCCTTACGAGGCAAATAGGGTCTGAGATGGAAACTCTCTGCGAAAATTTGCTAAAATTAAAGGGAGAGGCGAAGCCTCACAAATGGACGAAAATTGGGCATTAAAGGCTTTGGGAGCTGCTCTCAGGCTTGAGACGGTCTCCCCTCTCAGGCTTCTGCAGTCTCATAATCGGTGTCCATGGTATCTTGCAGCCCATCCTTGGATATGTGAGTTACCATCCTCTCTGATACGTCTTGGTCAGAGATGATATCCTCAAACCGCTTGGTATATCCGTCCCTCTCAGCCGCCGCCTGGCACTCGAAGATGTTCTTATACTCGCTGATGGTAGAGGGAGCCACACCCAGACTTTCACTCATCTCCTTTACCGAAAGACCGGATTCAGCCAGCTTCAAAAAATCATTCTTCTCAAAGGGCGGCTTCAGGTCAGATTCCCGGAAGAGATGGAGCTTAATCCTGGCGCGACTGACGGTCTTGTTGAGCGCTCGATCTCCCAGCTGTTCAGCGATCTCGGTATCGCTGAGCCCCTTATAGAATAGCCTCACCACGGTGGCCAGCTGCTCTGGGGTGAGTTTGGTCTGTATGTTGTATCGCTTACACATATCGGATACAACCCCTTGAAGCTTACGTTCGATCTCTGAACTTCCTTTGAGATCGCCATGTAACGTGGCCTGCTTCTCGACCACTTTGGTGCTGCTTGAGATCTTCAAGAACAGCTCTTTCAACTGCTCCGTCTTATCGCTCATCTAAGTTCACACCCCGCCAATAACTCCCTTGTTTATACTATAAAGAGGTTTCCCATAAAAATGGCCGAACCGCTTAAATCAAAATATACATTCGAGCAGTATAAATATAATTTATGAAATCTCCAATCTGATAGTCATTCTCTGATGGACAACATGTCCAAAAAGCAGACCTAGTACTTTTGCCAGCTTTACACCACTCGATAACAATCCGAAAATATTTTTACTAATTTATCGTTATCGGATGTTCCAGCTCTGTTGCGGGTATGAGCGTATAAACGTCTTAACAAGAGTTTCTAATATGCGTATTGGTAATAGTAATATGCATCACATCACACCTTGCATATAAACTTAGACATATAATTCACAAAACCTCAATTAGACCCAAACCAAAATAGTCCCTGAAGGCGCAAAGATCAAAACCTGAAGGTCTTGCTCGCCTGGGCCGATACCCAGAATCTGATATCAAAACCTCCTTCTCGGCCTTCTTTTAGATCTTTTCTCGGGATTCATGTCCCGAGCAACGCTGGCAGCGATGAACCTCTCCAACCTCTCTTCCCGGATCTTCCTCTCCAGGACCATCCTCTTTACTATGATGTAGTTGGCGATGAAGAATACCGGCAGCATCACGAGGCATATGGCGGTGATCTGCCAAATCTCCAGGTGGTAAGAGGCTTCCATGAAATAAAAATTATCTCGCTAGTATAAAAATTCACCGGAATTTTGATAAGAGCCTCGAGTAAAACTCCCGCTCGCCGCCTTCGGCAGTCCGGGCGAGCCTCTCGATGATCAGCTCTGGGGTGCTCTTGGCCAGGCGATGGTAGAGGGGGTTTCTATCGACGATCAGTTGGTCGTTCTCGTCGAGACCCTGGGCCTCTATCCCGTCGATTCTCAGATCAGTCTCCGCAAACCTCGCTACATCCTCCGCAAGATGGCTGACGAAGATCGCAACCGAACCGCCCCGAGACAGTTCGTCGAGGAGAGAGGCTATGATCTTCGCTGAGGCTCCGGGCTCAGTTATCGCCTCCAGCTCGTCCGCCAAAACGAGTTTTCTCTCATCGTTCGCGAGGACGGAGAACTTTTTGATTGCGGTTTCAAAGGCCCCCGCGCCGAGGGTGCCTCTGCTCTTTCCGAAGTAGTAGAGGCTCTGGAAGACGCAGAGACGGCAGGATGCTGCCGGGACGGGAAGCCCCATCTGGGCAAGGATCACGATCTGAGCTACAAGCTCGATGAGGGTCGTCTTGCCGCCGGAGTTTACGCCGCTCAAGATCGCCGTCCTCTCCGATGGCTCAACGAGCCCAGTCAGACCGACGGAGTAGCTTACCGCCTCGGGGTCGCCGAGGAAGAGATTTCTTCCTTCAGAAAAGCCGATGCATGCGTCCTCAACAAACGAGGGCATCATCAAATTCCTCGAGAGGGCGAAACAGCCGAGGGAAAATCCCGCGTCGAACTCCAAGAGGGCGGTGTGGAGGGCCTCGACGCGGCTCCACGCCCCCATGAGATCTCTCGCCAGATCCCGTCGGGACTTAAGCCTCTTCGCTTCCGCCTTCTTTCGCAGCTCCCGGAGGAGACGGACCATTGCCTCTCGATCTTCCTCCAATGGGAAACGGACCTCCGAGGAGATGATCTCATCAAGGCTGGCCCTCTCTGCACCCACGAGCTCCAGATCTGAAGAGGCTCGATCCCGTGCCGCCTTCAGGACTTCGGTGAAGGTCTCCCCCATCCTAGATCTGAATACCTCCCGGAGGTCGCCACTCCGGCCCAGGGCGGAGAGGAGGTCGTCACCAGCCAGGGTCACCGAGGAACTTTCGATCCTCCGTTTTAATTCGGCGTTGGCCCAGACGACCGCCTCATCCACTCGCTCTTCAAGCTCCGTGATAAGCCGATCGAGGCGCAATACTTCGGGATCTTCTTCAGCCTTCAACTTCGAAACCCCCATTGCCAGCTCTTCAAGCCCCTCGAAGGATGCGACTTCGGAGCTCTCCAGGATTTCGGCTGCTTTGAGGATTGAGTCGAGGACTTCCTGGTTCTCTTGATAGCGGTGGAGGACCCTTTCTGGGACCAGGTACCAGTCGTCGTCGCTCTCCGCCTCTTCGACGTCGGACAGGGCGATGGTGTCGAGGGTTTCGCCGAGAAAGGTGACGCGATCGTACCCCTGGGCAAGGTCCCTCAGCTCCCTCAAACTCTCAACCAGGTGGACGTCTACAATTCTGTCTACCTCTCTCTCCTTCAAAGCCCGAAAAGTCGATGCTGAATCAACCGCAACCGCCCGATTTCTCACCCTGGCCCCTCCGCTCTTCCGAAGCGGTTTCATATTTGAGAGGTGGCGGGCGAGGTCAGAATCGATGAGCAATTCTGCAGAACTGATGGCCGACTCCGCAAATCTTCTGTTCTCTTCGATCATCTCCCGACAGGAGGAGGGGAATAAGGTGGAAAGCTTCTGCTTAGCGTACTCGGTGTGGACCGACCTCGCCAATTCTCCCATCAGTGATTCGTAGATCCTGACGGCTTCCTCGGTGGCGAGAAAGTCGGCTGGAGATATGCCGCATTTTGCGCCCCTGGCTCTCTGGGCGAGGGCGGCGGCCTGGCGCAAGCTCATACCCCCCATCTGCAGAAGGCCTGCTACGTCCCCCGCAAGCAACGCTTCGAGGGCCTTCTCCTCATCTCCGTAGTGGGCCACCAGCCTATCGCTCAGCTTGGCCCCAACCCCCGGAATATCTTTCAGCTTCAAACTGTACCAGAGTACGCAGAAGACAATATAGCCATTTCCCCAAAAGAAACCTTGATATCCGCTGGTCTCAGAAGTAATCGATCGTGCTGCTTCATGATATATTGAAGATCGACGAAGAAGACGACATCTTTTTGGCCGAAGAGTCCCTGGCCGACCTGATCTTCCTCCCCGTGACTGCAGAGATCCTGGAGTCGGGACTGTATGTTGAGGAGTCGATAGAGATATGGGAGGATACGAGGGGAGACGAGGACGAAAGAGGAGACGAAAGCCGGCTGGGATTTGCCCTGAAGCTGAAGGACCCCGCAGAGTTCTGGCTCCTCTTGACGGACCGATACTCGGGCTTTCGTGCCCTCGGCGCCTTCCCCATAAGATCGAGCTCGAAGGTCGTAATGGTCTCTGAGAGGCGGTTTCTGGAGGGGCTGGTGGAGTGGCTCGCCGTCTCCCTCAAGGACGAGCTATTCTGCGAGAGCTGTCCTGTGGCAACCCCCCCCCTCTTCGTCCCCGAGAGGATCGACGCCCTGGAGAAATTTCTTCGACCGCTTCTGCATCCCGGAGGAGAGGTACTGGAGATCTGCTGCGGGAGCGGCATGGCCACCCAAGCCCTGAAGAAGTTGGGGTTTCATCCCTGGACCGGGGATCTGGATAGCTGCGAGATCTGCAATGCGTTGAAGTCGGGATATCTCGATCCCGAAAGGTCGATGGTCCTCGACGCCCGGCTGATGGACCGCTTCTTTCCTCCTCACCACTTCGATATGGTGGTGGGGTTCATGGTGGGGCTTATCGACGAGGTCAACTGGCCCCTCTGGAAGGAGATACTTCTCAGATCTTCGACGCTCGCGAAAGATCTGGTGATCTACACCACCTACACCGAACGGGAGGCTCGGATGGTGGCCGAGGCCTTGACCTCTGCCGGTTGGGATGCTGAAGTGGTGGCAAACCCCGACGACCTCGGTATCTACGACCAGTGGGCCTGCATAGGACGGCCGAATAAGCGACGAAAGGTTAATAGAGTCTCAGATCGAAAAGTGGGGCAGGGGTGATGCTTGTGCCTAAGTTCAAGAAGAGAGATGCGGAGAGAAAGGGCGACAAGAAAACTGAGAACCTGGAGAAGAAGCTGATCGAGGAGAACCTCGAAGATCTAGTGGGCACAGGCGGTGAGGAAGAAGAGTGACAGAGTTGTTGGTTGAAATCAGAGCCGAAGGCAGAGTCTCTGAAAGAAGGATAGACCTCGCGAGGGGTCTCACCTACGAAGACCTCTTCGATCGGCTGAAGATAAACCCCGAGACGGCGGTGGCACTCTTCGAGGGCCACCCCGTTCCAAACGACGAGCTGGTAATGCCCGGTGGCGTTGAGATCGTTCGGATCGTCTCCGCGGGATGATAATCTCAGCTGCTGCTGAGCTTTTGGCTCAGGTTCTTCAGTCTATCTATATTTTCCATAACCCTCGTAGACTCTTTCTTCTTCTCCTCCTCGAAGTGTCTGATGATCTCCTCGAGGGATATGGTGAGCCGGTAGACCTTCATGGGTCTTCCCTTCCCGTCCTTCTTTATCTCCCGCTCCTCGACCCAGCCGTTGTTCCGGAGAGTTCTCATGGCGATGCTGACCTCCGGTTGTCGGAGGTTCGATCCGATCTCGATCTCTCGGGATGTGGCCTCATCGACGTTGGCGAGGTAGGTGATCATGCTGGCGACATTTCGGGGGATGCCGAGATCCCGCATAACCTCTACGAACTCCCGGTCGTCGTCGTCCAGAACTTTGACCGAAAATTGTCTCATAATAATCACATCTATTTTTCTGGTTACAAATTCATTCTCATATAAATAGCTTATTTTTGTTTGCCGCGAAAGATTATAGATTCAGCATCTCGCGACCCTGTAGGCCGATCCGAAGCGCTCTCCTTTTCTCAGGGCCACCAGGTCCTCCAAGATCTCGGCCATCTGATCCTCGTCCAGATCGATATCGAACCTCCTCTTCAAATCTGCGCGGATCTGATCCGGTGACATAGGGAGATCTGAGTCGGAAAGGACCCTTTCTGTGAAGCCCACCAGGTCTTCGTGAACCGCCCAGGGGTATACGATCCACCTCCACTCGGTTATCTTCTCAGCGTAGTAGTTCGGCTCGAACTCAGAGCTGCTCTTGTGCTGGAGGACCGCGGTTCTTGTCTCTTTTGGCCCCAGACTTTCCACGTAGCTGACGGCTATAGTGAGGGTGTCGCCGGTGTCGGTCACATCGTCGACGATCAGGACCTTCTTGCCGGAGATCTCCGTGGCCAGGGGGAAACGGATCTGCGCCTCGTTCTTCTTCTGGGCTCCAATCCCCCAGTGCTCGACCTTCATGCTGGTTAGAAGGTCGAAGACGAGGAAGTCGCAGACTACCCGGGCCGGGACGTAGCCGCCCCGGCCGATGGCCACCACCAGATCAGGGCGCCAACCTGAGGACTTAATCCGTCGGGATAGGGAAGTTGCGAGATCGTAAAACTCGCTCCAGGTTATGAGATCGCAGGAGAAGGACTCGGGATTCATCGGAGAGGGTATCGACTTTCAGATTTAAATATTTTCAGCACGAGACGGCTTTTCTGACCATGCAGCCTTCTGCCCGGAGAGGGAAATGACGAGAAGGTAAATATACCATATTCTGCATCGCCTGGACGTATGGCAACGAAGCTGGACCCCTGGGGCGCAGTCTCGATAGACGATTACTCGAAGCTCTTCGAGGAGTTCGGAATATCGAGCTTCGAGGAGATTCTGCCCCAGATCGACGATCCCCATCCATATATGAAAAGGCACATAATATTCGGCCATCGCGACTACCAGAAAGTCGCCTCAGCTATGAAGGAGAAGAAGCCCTTCGCTGTGATGAGCGGGTTCATGCCCAGCGGAAGGGTCCATCTCGGCGGGAAGATGGTGATGGAGGAGATCATCTGGCATCAGAAGCATGGGGGGGACGCCTTTGTAGCCATCGCCGACATGGAGGCCCACTCGGTTCGGGGGATAAGCTGGGCGAAGTGCAGAGAGATGGGGATCGAGGAGTACATCCTCAGCATCATAGCCCTGGGGCTTGAGCCGTCGGCCACCATCTACTTCCAGTCCAAAAGCGGGGCCGTCCGGGATCTCGCCTTCGAGCTGGCGGCCGCTGCGCGGTTCTCGGAACTCGCCGCCATCTACGGTTTCTCCGGCGAGACTAACGTCGCCCACATGATCTCTGTCATTGTCCAGAGCGCCGACATCCTCCACCCCCAGCTCCCTGAGAACGGGGGTCCGAAGCCGGTAGTCATCCCCGTCGGATCGGACCAGGACGCCCACATCAGGCTCACCCGGGACCTGGCCAGCAGGATGAGGAAGTTCCTGGTGGAGGAGAGGGAGGGGCGCGTCAGCCTCCGGGGGAAGGCGGCGGGGCCTGACATCATCGAGGCCGCCGCCGCTCGCCTGAAGGAGATGGGGTACAAAAAGGTGAAGCGGTACGAGGAGCACATCGACGTCTTCGACGCGAAGGCGAAGGACGCAGGGAAGGTGGAGGAGATGATGAGGGTGTTTGAGGTGGAGGAGGGCGGATACGGCTTCGTCCCGCCGGCGTCTCTATACCATCGGTTCATGACTGGCCTCACCGGAGGCAAGATGTCATCCTCGCGGCCTGAGAGCCACATCGCCCTCACCGAGGACCCCGAGGAGGCGGCGAAGAAGGTGATGAGGGCCGTCACCGGCGGAAGGCAGAGCCTCGCCGAGCAGAAGAAGCTCGGAGGCGAGCCTGAGAGATGCACCGTCTACGAGCTGATGCTCTTCCACCTATCCGAGGATGAGTCCGAGCTTCAGGAGATCTTCGAGGAATGCAAGAGCGGCGAGAGGATGTGCGGGACCTGTAAAAAGGAGGCGGCCGAGAGGATCAGGGCGTTTTTGATCAAGCACCAGCGCGAGAGGGAGATCGCGCGGGAGAGGCTGCCGGAGTACGGGCTTTGAGGAAACCGTGAAGTAATGGAGTGAGTACGGAATGGCAGACCTGTCGAGCTTATACTTCATGGGTTGAACCAAAACTGGCACATCCCATTATTGCCCTAAATAGTTATCTTCTGCAAAAACCGTTGGGGAGGGCTCCGCTTTCATCCCCAGCCTAAAGACGTGGGACTTCTCACTCCGCCCTCTCCGCTCCCGCGAGTTAAAGGTGCTGTTCCTTCGATTTGTCCGTCCAAGAATCTCCCCAGGCGACATCCCTGCAGGCGCAGTCGAAGATCTCCTTCTCGCCCCAGATCTTGTCGTCGTCCTCCATCTCGCCGTAACCGCCGACGCAGCATGAGAGCCAGTCCTTGGGGGCCTTGGGCTTGCTCTTCTCGGCGCAGACCTTCATGTTCTTCTTGATGATGAAGGATCCCACGTAATTCTCGTCTATCTCGATCAGGGGATCTTTCCATCCACGGCTTCCGTCAGGATCGGTTAGGAGCTCTCCGATGTGGACTGTACCCTCAGTCACCGTCTCCTCGATCCCCATCTCAGCGAAGCCGTGGCCTGCCACACCTTCCTCGTTGCTCTCGATGCACTCAAGGTTCACCCTGATGTCCTTATTGAAGCCCGAGGCGTACTCGATCTGGTGGTGCATCGAGACCCCCTCCTGGTAGCTCTTGCCTTCCGTTTTCTCCTTCAGTTTGGAGTTATAGACCACCGGGTTTTCGGCGTAGTAGCCGGTGCCGTAGGCGAAGCTTTTGGGAGCGTAGTTCATCTCGTTCTGCTCCACGAAGGATATCTCGCCCTGATGGACCTTCGTCTTGCTCGCTGATTACTGGCCTGTGTCGGGGTCGAACTTATAGTAGCTCTCCTCCGCTTGGCTCGAGTTTAGCAATGTCGCCGAGTCCAAGCTCCCGCTTCCGTGCATATAGTTTTGGAGCTGGAGAGTTTCTGTGTTCACCTTCTGGTAGACCATGGCGTAGCCGTCGCCCGAGACGTCCTGCACGAAGCTGTGCTCGTTCTCGACGAAGTATCCCCCGGGGTTGCTGGCGGCCAAAGAAGGGCCGAAGGCGGCCAAGGTCAGCATGAGCCCAGCCCAGATCACAAAGACTGAAGCCCAAATTTTCATAATCGTCCCTAAATCCCTCATATATCCATCCCTTTTCCAAATTTGCTGTTGTTGATCGCGATTTTCACATCGACGACCACAAAGATGCTGGATATGGGGTATAAAATTAATCTCAATAATATAAATAGATCTATCGGATAGGGATTACTCAACTTTTTCCTATATGCAAGTATTTTTGAGCATATAGTTTAAAATGGTCAGATTGAGATGAGCATACCGCAACTCAGTATATAGAATATGACTCTGAATATTGTCTATATATGCAAAAGTCGGATAGATGTATCTATTTATTTTATTTTGAATAGCTTTATACATTATTCCCGCAGGGATGAGGACCGTATGAGCATCATGTCAAAATCCGTACTGGCCAGCGTTCTGATCGCGGCGTTTTTTGTTGCCGCAGGGAGCGCTGCAGCTCTATCGGTATCAGGGTCGACTACGGTCCTTCCCTTCGGCGCCCAGGCTGCCGAGGAGTTCAACGCGATGCAGGATGAGATCGAGGTCTCCGTCACCGGCGGAGGGTCCGGCGTCGGGATCAAGAATGTCGCCGAAGGGATCAGCGACGTCGCTATGGCCTCAAGGCCCGTAAAGGACTCTGAGAAGGAGGCTTACCCCGACCAGGAGTTCGTCGAGACTTCGATCGCCTACGATGCAGTCTGCATCGCCGTTAGCGCGGCCGTCTACGACTCCGGCGTCACAGACCTCTCCCAGGAGGACGTCATGGCCATCTACAACGGCGAGATCACCAACTGGGCGGACCTCGGCGGCGAGGATGAGAATATCTACGTCCTCGGAAGAGAGGTGGGCTCAGGCACTCGAGACACCTTCAACGAGATGGTGATGGGCAGCAGCGAGGCTGAAACTCCGGGGGTCACCACCAACCACGGCAGCAACGCCGAAGTCAAGACCGCTATAACGAATAGCGACAAAGCCATCGGCTACCTTGGCTTAAACTACGTCATGGACGGAGACCTGGCGGCCATCGCCTACGAGGGCGTTGAGCCCTCCGCCGAGACGATAAAGGATGGCTCCTACCCCCTGGCTAGAGAGCTCTATATGGTCACCTGCGGTGAGCCCAGCGAGGACGCTTCTGTCTTCCTGAGGTTCGTGACCGGTGAGGACGGTCAGGCCATCGCCGAGGAGCTCGGCTTCGTATCGACGAACTGAGCTTGGACGAGTGATAACACCGCCCGGGGCCCTCTGGGCGCCGGGCCCTCCCTCTGTCTCATTAGGGTCTGGTCGATGACTTTTTTTGCTTTCTGCTCTTAGATCGTCGATCCCCGAGGCCTCGCCTTTAAAGGCGTCGAATTTCATGGGCGGAAGAAATTCTGAAAAGTATTAAGATTCGGGGGCAAACCGCAAAATTTGGTCACAATTCGCAGGCAAATTCGGTGGAAAAACCTACATAAGGAAAGTTCAAAATAAGGAAACTGCAATATCTGTAGTGACGTTAGAAGAAAAAGACGTAAACGAAGAGCAATACCAAGATCTCTACAAGCAGGATGGCAGATAGGAAAGAGTACCTCCGATGTAGATGGGGGTTCTCGCGGAGCGCCTCCCTGAGGGCCTCGTTTCGTTTTATCCTCTCTTGGTAATATTCAATAATAGATAAATATAACGAGCCATTTTGAGTTGGTGGAGACCCATCAGAATTTTTTGGGAGGAGTAACTATAAGGCGACGGAGAACCGCCATCGGAAAATGTAACGAGAATTAAAGCAAGAATGGATCGTTGGATATGAAGATCGACAACCTAAGCCAGGCTTTCAAGGCCGCATCGGCCGGCATTGAGATGGCGATCTCGATTTTGATCGGGTGCCTCCTCGGATACGCTGTGGCCAGCCTCTTCGACGAAGGCTATGGCTACATCGGACTCGTCATCGGAGCAGTTTTTGGCCTGATCTCAGGAACCTACAACCTCTACAGAAGGTACGGTTAAGTACAGATTCCATAATGCAGAGGCCCGGACCGAATATTAATCTGGCCAATTAATCTGACCACGCCCTCGTGATATGAGGCTCGTTTTTCGAGCTGAACTCGCCAGAGACTCTGCGACTTTTTGGATATTTCTCTCTTAAATGGGAGAAGGACGGAGCCGCCCGAAAAGTATTAAGCCGATCCTCGCCCAAGCGTTGACCTTCAAAAGGACAATAAACCCGCGAGAAATCGAGATGAAATCGATCCTCATAAAAGGTGCAAGAGAGCACAACCTAAAAGATGTCACCATAGAGCTTCCAAGAGACAGGCTCATCGTCATCACCGGCGTCTCGGGCTCTGGCAAGTCCACCCTCGCCTTCGACACCATCTACGCCGAAGGGCAGCGCCGCTACGTCGAGTCCCTCTCGGCCTACGCCCGCCAGTTTCTCGGCCAGATGAACAAGCCCGACGTCGACTCCATCGAGGGTCTGTCCCCGGCGATATCCATCGAGCAGAAGACGACCTCGAAGAACCCTCGGAGCACCGTGGGGACTGTCACTGAGATATACGACTACCTCAGGCTATTATTCGCTCGCGTCGGGACCCCTCACTGCCCAATCCACGGCGTCAAGATCGAGTCTATGTCCCCGGAGAGGATAGCCGACGGGATCATTGAGGCTGCCGGGAAGGCCGCAGGGGGTGCTGCTGAAGACGGAGATGTGGGGGTGGTGACGGGAATGGGGATGGTCACCATCCTCGCTCCCATCGTCCGCCAGAAGAAGGGGACCTACGGGCAGCTTCTCAAGGACCTGAACTCCGAGGGGTTTTCCAGGGTCCGGGTCGACGGAGAGATCCTGAGGACCGATGATGCGACGGACCTCGAACGGTACAAAAAGCACGAGATCGACGTCGTCATAGACAGGCTCGACCCTCGAGAGGATCGATCGAGGCTCGTCGAGGGCTGCGAGCGCGCCCTCGAAAGGGCCGACGGGCTCCTGATCGTCGTGGACCCTGAAGGAAATGACCGGCTCTACTCCTCGAAGATGGCCTGCCCGGTCTGCGGCATGGTCTTCGAGGAGCTCCAGCCCCGCATGTTCTCCTTCAACAGCCCCTTCGGAGCCTGTGAGGCCTGCAACGGCCTGGGGATCAAGATGGAGTTCGACCCCGACCTCATCATCCCCGATGACTCCCTGTCCCTGGCCGACGGGGCAGTGGCCCTCTATCGAAACCACATAGACGGATGGCGGGGGCAGCACCTCGCCGCCGTAGCAAAGCACTTCGGCTTCGATATATTCACCCCCATAAAGGACCTCACTTCGGAACAGCGCTCCGCCCTGGTTTACGGCTCTCGTGAGCGGATCAACTTCGCGATGTCGATGAATAATGGGAACGCCTACTGGTCCCACAAGGGCCACTGGGAAGGGCTCATACCCCAGTCTGAGCGGCTCTACCATCAGACGAACTCCGATTACCGGCGGGAGGAGCTGGAGAGGTTCATGAAGGTCCTCCCCTGTCCGAAGTGCGGAGGCAGAAGGCTGAAGGATAAGGTGCTGGCGGTGAAGATCGCTGGCATGTCCATCGCCGATGTTGCCGACCTCTCCGTATCCGATGGCCTCGCCCTCTTCGAGAGGCTCGATCTCTCTTTTAAGGAGCAGGAGATCGCCCGCCAGATCCTGAAGGAGATCCGGGCGAGGCTGGGCTTTCTCGAGCATGTGGGCCTCGGGTACCTCACCTTATCCCGGAGCTCCGGCACTCTTTCCGGGGGTGAGGCCCAGAGGATAAGGCTCGCGACCCAGATCGGATCGAACCTGATGGGCGTCCTCTACGTCCTCGACGAGCCCTCGATAGGCCTCCACCAGAGGGACAATGCCAGGCTTATAGAGACGCTGAAGACGCTTCGAGACTTGGGGAACACCCTCATCGTCGTAGAGCACGACGAGGAGACGATTCGAAGCGCAGATCATGTGGTGGACATGGGCCCAGGAGCCGGAATCCATGGGGGTTGGGTGGTGGCAGAGGGATCGCCCCAGGATATTGAAGAGAACCCCGAATCTTTGACGGGCCAGTACCTCTCGGGCAAAAAGGTGATCGAGCCTCCACTTCGCCGAAGGCGAAGCGACAAGTTCGTCCGGATCAGAGGTTGTCGGGAGAATAACCTCCAGAACGTCGACGCCAAAGTCCCCATCGGCGTCTTCACCGTGGTAACTGGAGTATCAGGCTCTGGAAAGTCCACCCTCATATACGATACCCTCTATCGGGCCCTGATGAAGAGGATCTATCGGTCCAGCGAGACAGCGGGGGTTCACGACGAGCTCTCCTTCGACTCGAAGATCGACAAGGTGATCGTCATCGACCAGAGCCCCATCGGGAGGACTCCTCGGTCGAACCCCGCCACCTACACCAAAGTCTTCGACCCCATCAGGCAGGCCTTCGCCGAGACTAAGGAGGCACGGGTTCGGGGTTACAAGCCCGGAAGGTTCTCCTTCAACCTCAAGGGCGGCCGGTGCGAGGCCTGCCAGGGCGACGGCCTGATCAAGATCGAGATGAACTTCCTCCCCGACGTTTACATCGAGTGCGAGGAGTGCAAGGGGTCCCGCTACAACGCCGAGACCCTGGAGGTCAAGTACAAGGGCAGGTCCATCGCTGAGGTCCTGGACATGACCGTCGAGGAGGCGAGAGAACACTTCAAGAACGTTCCAGCCATAAGAAACAAGCTCGACACCCTCCTGGGGGTGGGCCTCGGCTACATCAAGCTCGGCCAGAGCTCCACGACCCTCTCGGGCGGCGAGGCCCAGAGGATCAAGCTGACCCGTGAGCTCTCCAAGAAGGCTACGGGAAGGACGATCTACCTTCTGGACGAACCGACGACGGGGCTTCACTTCGACGACGTCTTGAAGCTGATCTCTGTTTTGAACGACCTCGTTGCCAAGGGGAACACCGTCGTCGTCATCGAGCACAACCTGGATGTGATCAAGTCTGCCGACTACATCATCGACCTAGGCCCTGAGGGAGGGAACGCGGGCGGAAGGATCGTCGCTGAAGGCACGCCGGAGGAGGTGGCGGAGGTCGCGGAGAGCGCTACCGGCTCGTTTTTGAAAGGGAAGCTCTCCGGGCGGGACGAAGCTTCTGACTTCGGAGATGGAAAAGGGTGCAGTGACGGAAAAGCGCAGGGCGCAAACGTTCGAGCCTGAACTGCCTTTTCGTTCCTTTGGGTCGGCATCAACCCAAACTCGAACTCGCGACTATTCCTTTTTGGCGGCGTCGTTGAGCGCCTAATTTTTAAGCTTTTAAGGCCAAGATGATCTGGGGGTTTGTGAAGATGATATCAAAATGGGTTATTGTGTTGATTTTCGCAGCGGCCATCCTATCCACGGCAGGGTCATCCCTGGATATCCGGCAAGAAATGACCGGCACGGCTCTTGATCCCTCTCTCGGATCGACCTCGCCGGCCGCACAGGCGAGTCCCGCCAGCGTCGCCGGGAGCTGGAGCCTGACTCTGGTAGACGCCGCCACCGGGAGGGCGCGGTCCGTGAACGTTGAGATCAGCCAGATCGACGACGTCATCTTCGGTCTGGGCGGCACCAGCGATGGAGACGGGAGCGCGTTCCCCGTCGAGACGGAGCCGAGACCGACCAAAGACGAGGGGATAGAGTCGATGATATGGTGGCTGCACCAGGAGACTGAGCCTGGAGCTGCAACCACGACGGCCCGAAGCCTCTCGATCGGAGCCAGCGGCCTGGTCAGGGGCGCGAGCTTGAGCCTCGATCTCGTCTTCCTGGAGGAGAACGTTCTCCGCAGGCTGGACCTCGTCGTCGCCGGAAATTCGATCACTGGAAGCTACCTGGCGTATGACTCCTTGGGCAGGGTCGAGTCTGGGAGATGTTACGGATATATCCGGGCTGGTTACGGCATGACCACCGGTTCGGGCTACCAGGTCATACCCCTCGGCGGGATGAGATCTCATTGAAGTCGGGCGACGATTGACGATTCGGCCCGCTGGCCTACTTCTCGGTGACGGGCACGTACTCGACGCCGGGTCTCCTTCTTGCGACCTCCATCCGATAGAGCTTCATCAGGTCGTAGACCTCGGCGGGGACGTCGGTGGTGACGCAGTCGCCGAGGAGCCGTTTTGCGTCTTCGGCCAGGAAGGGGTGGTCGTGGGTGTACTTCCCGGAGACGAACTCCTCGATGATCACCACGGCCTTCTCCTCGTCGCACTTGCCGTCCAGGATCGTCCTCACGAGACCGTCCATCTGGTTCAGGGCCTTCTGTGCCTGGTCGGCGAGGACGATGGTTTTATCGTCCACCTCGTCGATCTTCTTCTTCTCCAGAAGCTTGACGAGGGAGGTGGCGGGGTAAGATCCGTTCCTGTCCCCCAGCTGGGGGTCAACGGGGCCGAGGGCCGCATGGGGGTCCATGATGATCTCGTCGACGGCGAGGGCGATGAGGGTTCCCCCGCTCATGGCGTAGTGAGGGATGATCACCGTCTTTCTCGCCGGGTGGGCCTTGAGGGCGAGGGCGATCTGGGTGGCGGCGAGGGCGAGGCCTCCGGGCGTATGGAGGATCAGGTCGATGGGCACATCCTTGGGGGTGGTCCTTATCGCCCTCAGAACCTGCTCACTGTCGTCGATGTCGATGTACCTGGCGAGAGGTATGCCGAGGAAGCTCAGGACCTCCTGCCGGTGTATCAGGGTCACCACGACGGACTTTCTTCTCTTGCCCATCTTGACGAGGAGCCTCCTCCGGCTCTGCTCCAGGTACCTTCTCTGGAGCATGGGGACTAAAAAGAGTATCAGGAAGAGGATGACCCATATGTTGCTCAGGAGAGATTCGGCGCCCATCTGGAGCAGGATAGGTTCGTACATTCGGTCTTGTGATAAGATGGAGTTCTATTTAAAATTTGTTGGAGAATCCCTGAGGGGGAATCGCAGGAGAAAAAGGGTTAACATCTTTGGCCACCAAAACTTCGAACGAATTTTAAGCCGCATAGAGGTGAAGAGATGAAAAACGAAGGAAAGGTCGAAGCAGGAGACGACGCGCCACCGTTCTGCCTTCCCGACCAGGATGAGGCAGAGGTCTGCCTTGATCAGCTTTCTGGAAGATGGCTGGTTCTGTACTTTTATCCCAAGGATAACACCTCCGGCTGCACGAAAGAGGCCCTGGACTTTTCAGAGAGGCTCCAGGATTTCCGGGAGCTGGGGGCTGAGGTTTTGGGCATAAGCCCGGACTCGCCAAAGAGCCACCAGAAGTTTCGAGAGAAGCACGCCCTTTCTGTGAGGCTCTTGAGCGACCCCGAGCACCGGGTCCTCGCGGCCTATGGCGCCTGGGGGACGAAGAAGATGTACGGCAAGGAGTATCAGGGGGTTATCAGGAGCACGGCGATCATCGATCCCGAGGGGAAGATCGCCCGGATCTGGAAGAAGGTACGGGTGAAGGGGCACGTAGAAGCTGTCGAGGAGGAGCTGAAGTCGTTGGTCTCGAAAGTGTGAAGCGGAAAACGGATCGAGGGGCGGGGTCGGAGGTGGTGGAGAGGTAGGGGAGGTGCGGAGCGTCCCGGGGGCCACAACGTTTAAACTCCTGGCCCCGTCTTGCATGATCCGTTGAGGAGGAATCTCGTTTGCTCGATAGGCTCAGGAAATCTCTCTTGGAGGCTCCCATCTACAAGCGGGGCGATTACAACTACTTCATCCATCCCATCACCGACGGTGTCCCCGAGGTGAGGCCGGACCTGATCAGGGAGGTGGTGACCCACATCATCAGGACCGCAAACCTCGACGTGGACAAGATCGTCACCATCGAGGCGATGGGAATCCACATAGGAATCGGACTATCCCTCTTTACCGACATCCCCCTGGTGATAATCAGGAAGAGAAAGTACGGCCTTCCGGGCGAGATCGAGGTGAGCCAGGTGACGGGCTACTCCAAGGGGCAGCTCTACCTGAACGGCATATCTCCCGGGGACAGGGTGATCATCGTCGACGACGTCATCAGCACCGGGGGGACGGCCCTCGCCACCCTGGGGGCTCTGGAGGCGGCGGGGGCCGAGGTGGTGGACTTCGTCGCAGTGATCGAGAGGGGCGAGGGCGCAGAGAGGCTGAAGGCCAAAGGCTACGCAGCCAAGACTATGCTGAGGGTGGATGCCGACGAGTTTGGGGTCAAAATCCTCGAATAGATGCAAAAAAATTCTCCAACTCCTGTCGGTCAGGTTTCGCGGAGCTGTGGTGAGGTTTTGAGCCTGGAGGAGGATCTCAGGGCAGAGACTGAGAAGTGGCTCCTCAGGGCCGAGGAGGCCCTGGAGGCGGTCTCGGCCCGGGGGGAGGAGGGGGAGAGGTTCCGGATCAACGTTGCAGCCTACCTATCCGACTCGCGGCATTTTATGGAGAAAGGCGACCTCTTAAGGGCCTTTGAGGCGGTGATCTGGGCTTGGGCCTGGATCGAGATCGGCCAGGACGTGGAGATGCTGATTCAAGAGAGCGACAGGTCTCTCAAAAATTGACCACGATCGTCCTTCCTTTTAAGACATCTTCTTCGCTGACCTCGATCTCTCTCGCGGCTCCTCCAGCTTCGTCCTTCAAAGGTCCCAAGAGGCAGGGCCCGACTGAATGGGTCCCGTACTCGTCTTCGGTAGAGTAAGGAACTGTAATCTCGTAGCGGCCGTCTTCGGGCATCACCGAGTTGAAGTACTGGAAACGTCTCCCCTGGTTTGACGTCATCTCCAGGACCACCCCCATGGGCTCATCGTAAGGGGTCGTGCCTGTGATCTTAGCTCCAGCTACCCGCTCGAAGATCTTCACTTCGCTGACGGGGAACCTTACGCCCGAAGAGGTCTCCGACTCGCGGATCAGACGGAAGTGGCCGAGGTCTGTGCAGTCGAGGAGGTGGAGCCTTGAGAGGACGGTTCCCATAAACCTCGGAGAGTGCTCGTAGGTGACGAGGTCAGAATCTGAGACGATAGATACGTATCTGCCCGGATTCTCGTCGATCCATCGAGCGATGGCTGGCAGCTTCGTATAGACCATCTTCTCGTCGGTGATTACGTATCGGACGTTCCTCTCCTCGGCTATCGTCTCGGCCTCTTCTTCGGTTTCCGAAAGGAAGAAACGCGCAGCGTCTTTTGCTCCCGCCTGGAAGTTGTTCGCCACCACGGGCCGTCTCGACTGATAAAGGATCCAGTTGCCGTAATCCCACCAGCTCAAAACGCCGTATTCTCCGGCTTGAACGGGCTTTTCGTAACCCTCGGTGGGAGGAGTGTTATCGCCGAGCCAGTCGAGGGAGTCGTGCCAGTCTCCAGCGATCTCCGGCTCGTATTGGGCGATTGTAGAAAGGCTAGATATGGCTGGGAGAAGGAGGATCAAAAGGAAAAGGCCGATGACCGCTTTGATCGTCCCAGGATCGATGGCTTCAGTTCGATCAGAAGATCTGATCCGGTCAGCTCCCCAGAAGAAGAGAAGGGCAATGAGGACCGATCCGACGATCGAGAATAGGAACATAAACCTGGCCTGGGCGACCATAAGTGCTGCAGCGAGGCCCGACCAGATCGTAAAGAGGAGCTGATCTTTTCTGAAGTCCTGGGGCCAGATCCTCAGGATCAGGACGATGAGCCCTCCGAGGGCGAAGATGAGGCCCAGGACCGGCAAGGAGACGATCTCGTATACTCTGAATATGGGCATAGCCTCTTGTACGCCCACCCTCGCGAGATCGCTTCCGAAGAAGTAGTCGAGGCCGCCCATCAATAACGAGCGCGCACCGCGGCCCGCCTCCGTGGCGTAGCTAACAATAAAGGCGATGTAGCACAAAATCCCTATCAAGGGAACAAAGGCCTGCCATGGCACCTTTTTTGCGATGAAGAGGCGCGAGATGACGTAAAAGAATGCCAGGGCCGAGAGGGACCCGATGGCTCCGAAGAAGGAGGGAGAGAGCCATGGCTCGTTCCAGAACGGCAGCATCGCGAGGAGGGCGACCCCAAAGGCCGCGGCCAGGGGGCCGACGGTAGCCTCGACACCAACCTCCTTTCGAAGATCGAGGGCCACCTGGACCGTCGCGTAGATGAGGATCGCGATCATGTAGATCGGCGTTCCTAGCCAGGTATAGGCGGCGGCCGCCAACAGTGCCCCTGCTGCGGCCCCAAACCATAGACTTCGGCCCCGTTCCGTTTCGGTGAGGGCGTAAGCGATGAGGAGAATCGCTCCTACCACGAGGAGCAGCTCCAGAGGATCGTGATCGGGCAGGCCGAAATGAGTTCTTGAGATGTGCTTTGAATCGATGGCGAGGAGGAAGGCGGATAGGAGGGCCACCTTCATCCCGAAGAGCTCTTTTGCGAGAAGATAGAGGACGATGATCATCAACGATCCCAGTATCGGGGGGATGACGGCTCCTGTGACCTCAATTGCCCGGGGTGATCCTCCGAGGAGGAGGGAGAATGCCGCCAGGATCTGGTCGAAGAGGGGCGGCCAAGTCAGCCCAAAACCGTGGGGATGGTTGAGGTAGGAGTCGAACCAGAGGGTAGAGGGGAAGTTCTCGACGGTGTAGAAGATCCTTCGAAGATGGTAGAATGAATCGTAGCTGTAAAATGTGATCTCTCCTCCGGCAAGGGCGTTTCTTGCCGGGATCAGCCTCAATACGAGGCCCAAGATAACGGCCGCCAAAACCCCCCAAATCTCGTATGACTTCTCCCTCTCCATTATGATTCGGCCTCCTCTCCGTATAGTTCTCCCTTTCATTTCCAAATCAGAAGACGAAAAGTAGGTCTCAATCGCCATTAAAATAAGTTTCCATGAGGTAACCCGAATTCGGAATCCGAAAACGCAAACTTTATTAAATCTATGATGAAGTATCTGCCGCAGGACTTCGAAATCAGACGAAAAGCTTATTTAAAGGGGGTCCGGCCTTACATTTGTGCCCCTGGTGAGCCTGGTCATCCCAGCAAGAGATGAGGAAGAGACGATCGGCGAGTGTATCAGTCGGTCGATGAAGGTCTTCGACCAAATGGGGGTCGAGGGAGAGGTGATCGTAGCGGACAGCTCCACGGATTCGACTCCTGAGATAGCCCGGTCCCTCGGGGCAAAGGTGGTAAGGCCGGAGAAGCTGGGATACGGCAACGCATACCTGGCGGGGTTCGAGGAAGCCCGGGGGAGGTACATCGTCATCATGGACGGCGATCTCACCTACGATCCCATCGAGATCCCCGAGTTCATAAGGCTTCTTGAGAGGGATGAGGCGGATTTTGTCATCGGGACGAGGCTGAAGGGCAAAATCGAGGAAGGGGCGATGCCGGCCCTTCACAGGTATATAGGTAACCCCCTATTAACGTGGATGCTGAACCGTCTCTTCGGGGCCCGGATATCGGATTCACACTGTGGGATGAGGGCCATCTCAAAAGAGGCCCTGGATCGGCTCAGCCTCCGGGCCGGGGGCATGGAGTTCGCCTCGGAGATGGTGATCGAGGCCTCCAGGAAGAAGCTTCGGATAAGGGAGGTTCCCATAACCTACCATCCCCGGAAGGGGGCCTCGAAGCTTCGCTCCTTCTCCGACGGCTGGAGGCACCTGCGGTTCATGATGCTCTATCGGCCAGGCCCCTTTCTCCTCCTTCCAGGATCTGTCGCTTTGATCTTCGGCCTCGTATTGACCCTTTTCGTGATGATGCATGAGCCAAATCAGGAACTGAGGATGCATTCACTCATTCTTGGGAGCATGCTCCTGATAATGGGGTACCAGACCCTTCTTTCGGGCATTTACATTGCCGCCTTCGGCAAATCCTACGGCGTCGCCGGAGAGGGGGGGCTGGGGAAGAGGCTCGCGAGCTACCATTCTCTTGAAAAGGAGCTGGTCATCGGAGGTGCCCTTTTAGTGGGGGGTGTGGTCTTGGGATCGAAGGTCATCTTCAGCTGGATAGATGTGGGGTTCGGGTCTCTTCAGGAGGTCCAGGAGGCCATGATGGCCATGATCCTCTCGATAATGGGGCTTCAGACGATATTCTCGGCGATCATAATAAGCCTCCTATTGCTGAGATCGGAGAACGGGAACGGTTATCGATAGATGGGGGATCTCTTGATAGCGATTAACGAGGCTCAATCAAGATGAAGATCGCATACGTCCACGACGTGATCTACCCCTACGTGAAGGGCGGCGCCGAGAAGAGGGTCTGGGAGATCGCCAAGAGGCTCGCGGCCAGGGGCCACGAAGTCCACATCTTCGGGATGAAATACTGGGACGGCGAAGACGTGATCGAGAGGGAGGGGGTCCACCTCCACGGCGTCTGCGCGCCTCAGAACCTTTACGTCGACGGGAAGAGGTCCATAAAGACTTCCGTCCTTTTTTCCTGGAAGCTCCTCAGGTCGCTGGGGGGGGATTTCGACGTCGTCGACGCCCAGGAGTTTCCGTATTTTCCCTGCTTTTCTGCAAAGCTATTCTCAATTCTCAAACGGACTCCCCTCTTCATAACCTGGCACGAGGTCTGGGGCGACTACTGGGACGAGTACCTGGGAAGGATGGGGGTCTTCGGGAAGGAGATCGAGAGGCTGACGATTCGGCTTCCGGATAAGATAATCCCGGTATCCGAGAGGGTGAGGCGGGACCTCCTCTCCATGGGCGTGAGAGGAGAGAGGATGGTGGTTGTGCCCAACGGCGTGGACCTGGAGAAGATCGACTCCGTCGAGGCCGGGGAGCTACAGTACGACCTCGTCTACGTCGGGAGGCTCTCGGAGCACAAGCGGGTCGATCTCCTCATCGAAGCCGTGAGCCTCGCGAGGGAAGTGATGCCGGATATCAGGTGCGGCGTCATCGGGGACGGCCCTGAGATGGAACGGCTCAGGCGGCTTGTTGAAGATCTGCAGATCGAAGAGAACGTCGTCTTCCTGGGATTTCTGGAGACTGACGAAGATCTGATAGCCGCGATGAAGTCCTCACGGATATTCGTCCTCCCATCGATGAGAGAGGGGTTCGGGATATCGGCGCTGGAGGCGAACGCCTGCGGCCTTCCCGTCGTGACGGTCCGGTCTGAGATGAACGCGGCCTCGGATCTGGTGGAGGAGGGGCTGAACGGGCTGGTCGTTGACCCAACGCCAGAGGATATGGCCGAGGCCGTATTGAAGCTTTTAAAGGACGACATGTACAATCGCCTCTCAGAGCCGTCGAGGAGGGTCGCAGAGAAGTATGACTGGTCAGTTGTGACGGACGCGATCGAGAGGGCTTACGAGGAGTTGGCCTCTTAGGAGTTGGGCGCGCCGGGCCGTCGCACCTGTTTTTGTTCCGGGCTGCTGTGCTGGGCGGTTGCATAGGGATTTCGCGCCGGGCGGTTGGAACAGGTTAAAATAATAGATTCTATCTGGTAGAACGTAACCAAGTGGATCGTTGACTGACTGCAGAGGAGATTGGAATGAGATCGCAAGCCAGCGAAGATCGGGGGAGGATGCGAGATCCGGAATCTGAAATCCCGGAGCAGGAGCGTTCTCTGGTCGAGAACAGCCGGCAGGCGGCCCGTCGAGGCGAGGCAGACGTGAAGAGGCTGCTAGAGAAGGCTCGGGCAGACCCTGAGGTTCTGGCGATCATCCAGTTCGGGAGCACCGTTCGTGGAGAGGCGAGAGAGGATTCTGATATCGACGTCTGCCTGGTATTCGGTCTCGATGAGACCGACCGGCTGGCCCTCTCCAGAAAGTGGCTGGAGTACGCCGGCCTGAACCTCGATCTGCACGTCTTCGGCCTTCTTCCCCTCTATATCAGGAGAAGGATTCTGAAGGAGGGGAGAGTTCTCTTCTGCAGGGACGAGGACGAGCTCTACGAGCTGGCTTTCCGGACGGCCCAGGCCTTCGAGGACTATAAGCACATCTACCGCGAATATCTCGAGGAGGTCGCCCGTGCTGGACCGTGAACGGATCCTGACCAAGGTTGACGAGCTTGAAGGCCGCCAGAGGGAGCTTGTGCAGATCGCGCCTGGTAGCATCGATGAGTATCAGAGGATAGAGAAGAAGCGGGCCTGCGAGCGATTGCTCCAGATATCCATCGAGACGGTGATCGATATCTCCTTTCTATTGGTCAAAGGACTGAGGCTGGGGCTTCCTGCCGAAGAGGACGACCTATTCGAGAAGCTGGTCGGGGCGGGGATCATCTCCCAGAGCACGAAGGAGACGGCGAAGAGGATGAAGGGGTTTCGCAATATCCTGGTGCACAGGTATGGAGATATAGACGACGGAATCGTCTACGAGATGGCAACCGAGCGCCGGGAGGACTTTGAGGCGTTCAAAAAGGAGGTCCTGGAGGAGCTTTCAGAGGAAGATGCCCCGGTTAAGAGGCGGAGGATGTGAGACGAGACGGAAGGCAACAAGTTCCGGGCTGTTCCATCAGGCTGAAATAGTATGATAGATTCGGTCAAATGTGACTGAGCAATCGGGAAAAGAAAATGACGGGGAGGACGAAGATTGAGGGCGCTTGTTACGGGTGGAGCCGGGTTCATCGGCTCAAATTTGGTGGAGGATCTTCTTGGTTCCGGAGAAGATGTGGTGGTCGTGGACAATCTGAGCACGGGAAGCCTCGATAACCTGAAGGATCTGGATGGAAGGCCGAAGTTCATCGAGGCCGACTGCTCGGGGATCTCGAGCCTCGACGTTCATCCCGATGCCATATACCATCTCGGGATCGCATCTTCATCTCCCATCTACAGAAAAGATCCCTTAAAGGTGGGGGAGGCCATCAACGAGATGATAGCCGTCCTGGAGCTTGCGAAGAGGGAAGGGTGCAGGGTCGTCTACGCTGCATCCTCTTCGGTATATAGCGGCCTGACTCCCCCCCACAGGGAAGATATGACCATCAACGTCACGGACTACTACACCGAGGCGAGGCTCTGCATAGAGCGGATCGCGGAGCTTTATCGGACCCTCTACGGCGTCGAGTCTGTGGGGATGAGGTTTTTCTCCGTTTACGGACCCCACGAGAGGGCGAAGGGGGTCTACGCCAATACCGTAACCCAGTTCCTCTGGGAGATCATGGAAGGGAGGAGGCCTTTGATCTACGGGGACGGGTCTCAGACCCGCGATTTCGTCTTCGTGAAGGATATCGTCAGGGCGCTGCGGCTCGCCATGAGCTCCGATTATCATGGGATTCTCAACGTGGGGACGGGAAAGAGCTACAGCTTCAACGATGTGGTGGGTATGCTCAACGAGATGATGGGGACCGACCTTCAGCCAGAGTACACCGAAAACCCCATCAAAAACTATGTGATGCACACCCTGGCCGACACGTCGAGGGCGAAGGAGGTTCTGGGCTTTGAGGCGCGGTACAATCTCCAAGAGGGGATCGAGAAGCTGGTGGGTGCTTATTCGGAAAAGTGATTTTTGGGGGCCAAACGGAAGGTGCGCCCGATCCCTTCGGGATCGGGTTGTGCGGGGACCGTAGACCTGAAATGATGAAGCTCCGTTTTATCTGGCTATTAGCTGCGAAGGTTTTCGGGGATGGCTTCGAAAATCTCCGAGTTCGATAAATTCTGGATGGTGGTCTGAAGCGATGAAGATACTGCAGACGCCGGTCAGATTTCGCCCCTTCATAGGCGGGGTGGAAAATTACGTCTATAACCTGAGCAGAGGGCTGGTCCGGCTCGGCCACGAGGTGACCGTCCTTTGCGCAAACGAGCCTAAGTCGGAAAAGGAGGAGCTCATGGATGGGATCAGGGTCAAGCGACTTCCATACATCGGCAAGATAGCTAATACGAACATCACCCCAAGCCTGCCCATCGAGATCTTGAGGGAGGATTTCGACCTGATCCATGCCCATCTGCCCACACCCTGGAGCGCGGACTGGAGCGCCGTCTTCTCCAAGATGAGAAGAAGGCCGCTTATTCTGACGTATCATAACGACATAGTTGGCGCGGGATTCGCAAACAGAGCAGCTCATCTGTACAACCGCACAGCTCTTAAAAATCTATTAAATAGGGCTGACAGGATCATCATCACCCAGCCAAAATACCTGAGGTCGTCCCCATACTTGAAGAGATACGAGGATAAGATAGTTGTCATACCGGTGGGGGTGGACGTCGAGAGGTTCAGGCCGATGCGGTCGGAGAAAATAAATAATTCAATATTTTTTTTAAGTGTGCTGGACGAATTTCACCGATACAAGGGTCTTGATCAGCTGCTCAGGGCACTGGTCTTGGTCAAAGAAGAAATATCCGATGCGAGACTGATCGTCGGCGGAGATGGGCATCTCCTGGAGCATTATAGAAGGCTCTCAGAAGACCTGGGCCTCGGGGAGAACGTCGATTTTCTGGGCCGCGTGCCCGAGGAGATGCTGGCGAACTATTATAACAGATGCGATATCTTCGTTCTTCCGTCCGTCTCAAAGGCCCAGGAGGGCTTCGGGATGGTCCTGCTGGAGGCCATGGCCTGCGGAAAGCCCGTCGTCTGCACCGATATCGTCGGCGTGGCAGACGAGGTGAAGACGAAGGGAGCGGGCCTGATCGTCGAGCCCTCTAACGCAGAGGAGCTCGCCGAGGCTATATCCCATATTCTTCAAGACAGGTCTCTCGCCCACAAGATGGGCGAGGTCGGAAGGAGGCTCGTGGAAGAGAGATACGGCTGGGAGAAGGTCGCAAAAAGGGTCGAAGAAGTATATGAAGGGCTGATCTGATGGAATTAGCGATAGAAGCATGCAGATCACCGATATCGCCTATGGTCAACGATGGTCGAGCGAATCGTCGCCGAGTTGAAAATAGCTCCTTTGATGATCCCGATGCTCGAATATTGGAGTTGGTAATTTGGTGTATCTTTTGAGGTGGTTTTATGCCCTTTGAGTTCGAAGATTTGAATATCCCTGGCGTTTTCCTGATAAAGCCAAGGATCTTCAGGGACGATAGAGGATTCTTTCTGGAGACGTATAAGAAAGAGGATTTGAAGAAGGTGGGGATCGACTCCGAGTTCGTCCAGGATAACTATTCGCGGTCGGAGTACGGCGTTTTGAGAGGGATGCATTTTCAGAGAGAGCCTTGTGCGCAGGCCAAGATCGTCCAGTGCATAAGGGGGGCGATCTACGACGTTGCAGTCGACCTTAGGCGAGATTCACCGACCTTGGGAAAATATGCAAGCTATATTCTCTCAGAGGATAACAGATATCAGCTTTACGTTCCTAGGGGTTATGCTCACGGTTTTTTGGTTCTGAGCGATATCGCAGAAGTTATGTACAAAGTCGACAACCCTTACTCGCCGGAGTGCGAGGGTGGCCTGATATGGAACGATATCGACGTGAATATCCCATGGCCTATCGACGATCCCGTTCTCGCAGAGAGGGATCAAAGCTGGCCTTCACTGAATACCCTGATCAGAGAAGGGGAGCTTTTCTGAATGAGGGGACTCAATTGCTGAGGTGAGGAGAAAGCATGAAAGCGCTGATATTATCTGGAGGGCACGGGACTAGGCTTCGGCCCATAACCCATTCTCAGCAGAAGCAGCTGATACCGATCGCAAACAAGCCAGTCCTCTTCTACGCGATAGAGGACGTGATCGAGGCCGGAGCCGAGGAGATCGGAATTATCGTCGGCCCCAACAAAGACCAGGTCATGGAGACCGTCGAATCCAGGGAATGGGACGCAAAAATCGAGTTCATAGTCCAGGGAGAGCCCGCAGGTTTGGCTCATACCATCCTCATATCCGAAGACTTTCTGGGCGACGACGAGTTCGTAATGTATCTCGGAGACAACGTGATAAAGGGCGGCATCCTCAAGCATTCGATCAAGTTCAGAGAGTCTGGTCCGGATTCTCTCGTCCTCCTGACGGAGGTTGAGGACCCTCAGAGGTTCGGAGTCGCAGATCTGGACGAAACCGGGAGGGTGAAGAGGCTCGTCGAGAAGCCGAAGGTCCCTCCCTCCAACTACGCCCTGGTGGGGATATACTTTTTCAAGCCCTCGATTATAGAGGCCTGCAAGAGCATAAAGCCTTCATGGCGAAACGAGCTGGAGATCACCGACGCCATCCAGTGGCTGCTGGATTGTGGCCATCGTGTCGAGGCCTCCATCGTCGATGGGTGGTGGAAGGATACGGGCAAGGCCGAGGACATACTGGAGGCGAACAGGCTGATCCTCGACGAGATGAAGCCGAAGAACGAGGGCGTCTTAAAGGGGTCCAGGGTATTTGGAAGAGCGGTGATCGGAAAAGGCTCTGTCATCGATAACTCTGAGATAAAGGGCCCATGCATCCTGGGAGAAGGCTGCAAAATCGTGGACTCGTATATCGGACCTTACACCTCCATAAACGACAACTGCACCATCGAGGGGACTGAGATCGAGGACAGCGTGATCATGGAAGGCTGCTCTATATCAAACGCCGGCAGGATAATGGAGAGCCTGATAGGAAAGAATGTGAACATAAGTGAGAACGGTCGCAGACCCTCCGGCCACAGGTTCATAACCGGAGACAGCTCCGAGATAATGTTGTGATTTCATGAAGCTTCTTGTTACCGGTGGTATGGGGTTCATAGGAAGCAACTTCATCCGTTACTACCTGGACCGACACGAAGGTGCTCAGATCGTCAATGTCGACGCCCTGAAATATGGGTCCAATCCGGAGAACCTGTTGGGCCTCGAGGACGACCGAAGGTACTCCTTTGTTGAGGGGAACATCTCCGACCGCGATCTGATGTCAAGGCTGGTCGGTGACGTGGACGCGGTGGTGAACTTCGCGGCCGAGACTCACGTCGATCGGAGCATATCAAGTCCCGAGCCGTTCCTTGCGAGCAACGTTTTGGGGACATTCTCCATCCTCGAGGCTTTGAGAAAGAGAAATCCGGAGGCGAGGCTCGTCCACATATCGACCGATGAGGTTTATGGAGATGCTCTGGAGGGGTCTTTTACCGAGGCCGATACCCTCAGGCCTTCTTCGCCCTATTCGGCGAGCAAGGCCTCTTCCGACGTATTTGTTCAGGCTTACGCGAGGACCTACGGGCTATACGCCATGATCACCAGGTGCACCAACAACTATGGGCCGTGCCAGTTTCCTGAGAAGCTGATACCCAAGGCGATAATAAGGACTCTGACATCCCTGAGGATCCCCGTCTACGGGACGGGAAAGAACGTCAGGGACTGGATCTACGTTCTGGACCACTGCAGGGCTGTCGATATGGTCCTGGAGTCGGGGGTGCCCGGCGAGATTTACAACGTCTCCTCCGGGGAGGAGAAGACGAACCTGGAGGTCGTGAAAACGCTTCTCGACTGCATGGGAAAGGACGAGAATGCGATCGAGTTCGTGGAGGATCGGCCCGGCCACGACCTCAGATATAGTCTCGACTCATCGAAGATCAGAAGAGAGCTCGGCTGGCAGCCAGATCACAGCTTCGAAGAGGGAATGAAGGAGACGGTCGGATGGTACGTCGAGAATGAGGGCTGGTGGAAGCCCCTTGCCGACGATAGGGTGCTCCATCCGACCCCCTGGAAGCTGGAGTGGTAGGATATGAGGGTCCTCGTAACGGGCGGAAGCGGCCTTTTGGGATCCAAGATCGCCGAGGTCGCGAGGGATCGGGGATACGAGGTCGTCTCGGGATACGTCGACCATCGCCCTCAGATCGGCGAGGGGCTGAGGCTGGACCTGGCGGATCCCGATGACGTCAGATGCAATATTCTCGATTACGAGCCTGATCTCGTATTTCATGCCGCGGCCCTGACGGACGTCGATAAATGCGAGGTCGAAAGGGATCTCGCAACGAAGATAAACGTCCGGGGGACGGAGCTTGTGAGGGACGCTGCGAGAGATCTGGGCGCTTTTTTGGTGTACGCGTCCACAGACTACGTCTTTGACGGAAGTCGGGGCTGTTACAGGGAAGACGATCCTACAAACCCCATCAACCACTACGGCCAAACGAAGCTTCTGGGGGAGGGAGGCTGCGACTGCGTCGCCAGGACCTGCGTCATATACGGCGCAAGGCCCGCCAGCGGAAAGGTCAACTTCGCCCTCTGGCTGATCGAGAAGCTCCGCGATGGCGAGGAGGTCAGGATCGTCACGGATCAGTATATAACCCCTACTCTGAACACCAACCTCGCTAAGATGATGCTCGAGGCCGGAGAGAGGAGGCTTCATGGGATTTGGCACGTGGCGGGAGCGACGAGAATATCCAGGTACGATTTCGCGCTCGAGATCACGAGAGAGTTCGACTTTGATCCGGGCCTCGTCATCCCTTCGAAGATGAGCGAGATGAGATGGAACGCGAGAAGGCCTGCGGACTCTTCCCTGGACACCTCCAAAGCTACACGTATTCTTGAAGAGAAGCCGCTATCTATGAAGGAATCGCTGAGGATCCTGGGAGAGGAGATGGACCATTTTGACTGATATACTATGTTTTTACCTTTATTTCATAGGTCGGTCGTGGCCTCTTACTATGTAGATTTATAGCCGATTATTTATGTTGGGATGTAGCAATATTACAAGTTCCAAGGGCCATCTTCACGCGTTATTTTTTTGTAGTTTTTATAATTTTCTGAGCGGTCAAATCATTGCGGTTATGACTACGGTGAACGCCCCCAGGACCATACAAAATTTAGAGAAATTTATTTTCTGAGAGAATTTGACCAAGAGGTCCATGGTAAGATACCCTGCAACGAAAGCAGATAAGAACATGGCCGCAGATATCTTTAAAGGAAGATCTGAAAACGAATTGTCTAGGATCACAGCCCCAAGAACGGCTGGAACGCTAATCATGAAGGACAAAGTCAAAGAGATGTCTTGTCTAACTTTTCTCATCAGGAGGACGGTTATAGTAGTCCCGGACCTAGATATTCCTGGAAGTATGGCGAGACCCTGGGCAAGTCCGAGAACTATCATATCTATTGTTGTTACTTCGTCGAGTCCCTTTGTGCCAGCTCGTTGATATCTGAGAAGAAGGCCCGTCGCGATCAAGAGAAATCCGATGAAGAATGTGGCCGTCCTTCCGTCGGTAAAGGCGTCTCTCACGAGAAAATATAGAGGCAGGCCGAATACTCCAGTGAAGATTGTGGATATTATCAACGTCCTGGCGACGGCAGACTCCAGGTTCCTAAAAACCTCGAAGAATTCGTGCCTGAACTTGACGACTACCGCGGCCATGGTACCGAGGTGGAGAAAGATGGAGGTGGATAACGCGGCCTCAGGGGATATTTTTAACCAGCTGATCATAACAAGCAGGGTCTGGCCTTCACTGCTAATGGGAAGCCATTCGGTGACGCCCTGTAAGATCCCGAGAAGAACGGCCTGTAGGATATGCATCAAAGATGGGATTGAGATGAGCGCATATTACCTTTTGGGCGGAGTTTTGCGGCCACACCGCAAAATCACCGGGGTGGAACTAAAAGCCTGACTGTGCATCATAGCGCTCGATCTTGGCACCTTTCCCCTTCTTAGGCGGCGAATCGCTTATGTTGCAGCCGCAGCAACCTGGAACGGGGCATATGGTATGAATATTCTAACTCCTATAATTATATTTGATTATATTTTGATAAAGATGCATGTATTCATCTATCATCTGATCTGCGGATAAGGCACGTCCTGCCAACGATGCTGCTCTCGAGAAGGCAGAATATTCATCGATGATCCCAGAAATAGCATTTATCAGCTCCTCCAGCCGGAGCTCCTCGACGACCTTGCCGCAGTTATTGTCCTCAATGTAGTGCGACATTGGAATGCAGCGACTTATAATGGCGGGCCTTCCTGCAGCAAGCGCCTCCATCAACGAGTTAGGAAAGGACTTTATTTGATCAGGCGTGGCCGAAAGGACGATGGCAGCATGGCAACGTGAGAGGACCTCAGATATATCAACTTTCTCTTGAATTATCTCGACGCGATCGGTGAGACCTGACAACTGCACACGATCAGACCACTCACGATTCAGTGTCCCTCTCCATAGACATATTAGCTTCATCTCTGGAATCAGTTTAAGCGCTTTCAATAGAAGTTCAAAACCCTTCGTCTCGAATTGACGTGTATTCCATGGCGCAGATCCTGCGAGAAGTACAAATTCAGTATCTGTTTTCTGGGGAGGCATAGCCTGAATCTTTGAAAGATCGATGCCTGGCCGGATTACGTGGACACGACCGAATCCTCGGGAATGCAGGATTTCTGCCTCATGGGCTGAACTCACGACGAAAGTACTGTCAGGTCCAGACCGATTTGAATTCATTCCCGTAGATATTGTGTATACTATCGGCTTTGTGATATGACGCAAGATACGAAAATCTACTATATATGGAAAGAACAAATGAACTATATCCACATTTTTGATATAATTTTTAATTTTAAATATCTTATGCATTCCGTAAAGGCTTACTGGGATCTGGGGTGGGAGAGATCGAGCAGGAGATAGACCGATCAATTCTCCCCCGAAAAATTCTCTCAGATAGCCGATTTCGTTGAAAAGGCCATCGGTTCCTGGGACCTCGGGCGGAGGGGAGGGGCTTATGTATAGGACTTTCAAGGATGCTCCCTCCTTATCCTCTTCGATATCCATCCGGGAAGACACAGGCCATCATGAGAGAGGTCCAACAGCTTATCGATCTCATCGTCTGAGAGAGCTTTTGCGGCGAGTATTCGTCGCCTCTCATGTAATACATGGGAACTGCTGAGGAGAAATGAAAGGTATCCGATTGCTGAGTCGAATGGGTGACGGTACTGGATAAGAAAGTCAAGCTGTCCTATGAAAATGTGGTGTAAATGCCGAATTAATAGAGAGAACGGTACATTCTTAAATATTAGCATCAAACGGTTCCTTGTCACGAACCTTATGTAATCCCTCGTCGGAAGATTGGACCCATGTCCCTTGTGCAGCACAACCGCGCCTGGGACAAACACGCATCCGTATCCCAACAACCTTCCACGGAGACCGAAGTCGATGTCTTCCAGGTAGCTTACGAACTTTTCATCAAACCCCCCTACATCATCGAAAAATGCCCGCCTATATAGTGCTGCCCCAGCACATGCGGAGAGGATGTTCCTATTTTCCTCAAATTCAGCGACAGATTCTCCATGGCCCCTTTTCAGAGCATGGCCATACCAAGTAAATACGTCTCCGGTATCGTCAATCAATGCTGGATTATCCATTTTTCGCATGCAGGAAGCCAGACTTCCTACATCAGGCGGCATGATGTCCATGGCCTGAGCCAGATTTTTTATAAATGAGGTCGAAGGCAACGTGTCGTTATTCAATAATATGATATAGTCCCCGGATGTCGCCTCGACTCCGGCGTTTGCCGCTCTGGCAAAGCCACCGTGTTCCTGGAGACGAAGTACCTTCACGCCAGGAAAATTTTCTTCCGCGTGGTCAGCCGATCCGTCGGTAGATGCATCGTCAACCACCAGGACCTCAAATTCGCTGTAATCCTGGGATCTAAGGGCGTTTAGGCAGCCTTCCAGCCAATCGCCTCCATTCCAATTCGGAATAATCACTGAGACCTTAATAGATAAATTGGGCATTCCCATCACCAAACTTGCCGGCTACACCGTCCCGCAGACCGAGCCATAGCGCACGAGCCCTCATTCTTTTACCTTTTAGAAGAGCGATTATTATTTGAATAAATCCTCCTACGATCCATCGCATACTCCATACTATTTTTGTATTGCGGAAATGCCGCCTGATGAAGAGAAACCGATTTCTCAAGGTATAATAATTATAAATGGTCTCCCGCATAATTGAGCTTGTATCTGGTGTATGAGATGCTCGGCAGCCGGTATAAATCGCACATTTCAGCCCTGCCGATTGTGCTCTCCTGCAAAGGTCGGCAATTTCTCCGCTGAAGAAGAACTCCTCCTCCAGCAGGCCGACCTTTTCAAACACTTCTCTTCGGGCAATGAGGGCTGTGCCAGGTACATAATCTACGGCGAGAAGAGCTGGGCTTTTAGTCTCTGATTCATATGGAATTCGTGTCCTTGAATAAATTCCAATATTTCGTCCGCCCGCATAATCCCTTCCACCCTCCTCGAGCAGGGGTCCCGTCACGCCCACCTCAGGAGAATTCCGCATGCATTCCAGAAGCTGTTTAATGCAGGTTTCACTCACCGAGGCGTCAGAATTGAGCAACATAATGTAAGGATACTTTTGTTCAAGCGCTTCGGCGATTCCTGCATTATTTCCGCCGGAGTATCCCCGATTGGTCTCATTAATGATGAGCTGGAACCTGTATTCCGCTTTTCTGAGTAATAATAGATCTTCGTCCGATGAAGCGTTATCTACGACAAATACTTTCGCATCCAGGCCGGGCCATAGAGAGATCATACTAAGGCAGCGAAGCGTATCAGTGGCATTGTTCCAGTTTATTAAAATTATGGCTAACTGCGTTGTCTCTTTCATATTTTGTTGCCCGATGGTCTGATACGGCTTTTCTCTTTCTATAAATACGTTGCTGAGCTGTGTCGAATAATTTTTAAAGAAGGTCTCGGTTAACCGTCGGCTTATCCTCCTAACTGGACTTATATAATTTATATAGATAATATCCCCTGCTAGATTCTGCCAGAGGATCAAACGGTAGTACCTTGGATGTTATCAGATATGTTCCACCCTCATGGATTTCCAGAGCTGCAAGATCTTCATCGACAGGACGTACCCAGATAGGCCGTCTCGACCAAAATTCTACCGTTCTATACATATAAATATCATTATAATAATCCATCCGATCCATGATAATTGGAATATCTATTTCGGAATGAGCATTGAGATATTCACCGATCTGATTTTGGGAATTGTAGAGATCTGAATTATGTCCCAGGTCTGCATGATATGTATATGCAGAGGCGCCAGCGGAAAATGCAATAATAAAAATGAAAAATAGCCTCCCTCGATCATCTAGTCTCTTATACATATTTAGGAGCAGGAAAAATCCCGCGGTTAGAGCCGGAAATAAAATCCAATTTGGGGCTAAGTTTTTTAGAACATTAATATAATTAATCGCTATTATATTGGCGGTGAGGAAGGGGAATCTAAAAAAGAATATCAGAGAGAATATCGCCGCCAATAAGGCAGATAATCTGAAGTTCGGCCTTCTTTTATTTTCATAAATCTGATATAGTCCTATGAGACCGAACAGGCAGATTCCGGGTACGATCGGATCGATATATCTCCCAATAATCTCCCAATTTTCTCTATAAGTGGTAACGGTTGTGGCTGGGATGATGATCGCGGAAGATATCAGGAAATAGACGCTCACCGACTTCAAAGAGCGCCTATTCTTGATCTCCATCGAATTGTACCACTTAAAGAGAGGTGAATGGAGGATTCCACGAGTTGAGGCGAAAAACATTTGGCAAAATAGAATTATTGCTAAGAAGAAAAATATAAAATAGGATGCAATTATTATATATCCGATCTCATTCTGCATCAGGGCCATGAAGTGCATCAAATTATCTGCATCGCCGAATATGTTCAGGATTATCTGGCCGTCCGATACTATGCGATTATGGAACCATTTGAAGTAAAAGTTGCTGGTGCCTGTGAGAATCAGCCCCAATGCGCCCATGGATACGGCGATAATAGTCAAAAAAATAATAGCTAAAAAAATGTTTGGCATTCTCTTTATGGAATATCTCTGCTTATCTACTTGAGTCGCATAATAAGCAAATGAGATCATCATGCTCGCCATCATGATAATGCCTGTATGTCTGGTATAGAAGAGAAATATGACTGATGAAATGGCCAGGATGATCCATATCGGCTTCTTCGTCTCGTAGGCCTCGAGCAGGAACCATATGCTGAAGACGAAGAGAGGAACGAAGAGGTTCTCTGTGACTACCAGGAACGTATAAAGAGTCAATGATGGCAGGGTGGCGATAGTTATCGCTCCCATAAAGGCAAATTCTCTATTGCAATATTTATATAATATGAAATATGCTGGAAAAATTATTGACGAGGACAGAAAACTGTTAATCACTAGCATGATGTGATATACTACAAACATATTATCTGATGGCAGATATGCTATTGATATCAATAAAGGATATCCCAGCGGAAGCCCCCAATGTTCCGTACCGAATATGTCCCGTGCCGCTATTCCGTAGGTGAATTCATCGGGCATAAGCCAGGGAGATTGGAATCTGATAGATAAGACCGCTTTTACCAGGGATAAAGTGATGAAAGCGCCCAATATCAGGACTATCATCTCTTTTTCGCGAGCTTTTTCAAGATTGAATACCATGGCTAATTGACCACAAAATTTTTGATGTGTCATTCTCGTAGGCTCTTGCACAAACTCGTAGTTATGTATCCTGAGCTGATTTTTCCTTCCAGGATGGCGGATTTGCTCAAAGCGTGCGTTCACTTCTCATTCTATTATACTCAGCCAGAACACTCCCTGTCTCGCCCAGCTTCACCATCTGTCCGCCGTTCAGAAGAAGGCATCGTTCGCATAGGCTCTGCACCGTTGCCAGATCGTGAGATACCAAAAGTATGGTTTTTCCAGCCCGGCGGATCTCATCTATCTTCTCCCTGCATTTCTTCTGAAAGGCCTCATCGCCTACGGCGAGCACCTCATCCACAAGCATGATGTCCGGATCGGTCTGAATGGCGGTGGCGAAGGCAAGACGCACATACATTCCTGATGAGAAGTTCCTCAGCTTCATGTTCTCGAAGCGCTTCAGCTCTGAGAACTCCATAATCTCATCGTAGCGTTGATCTATCTCCTTTCTGGTCAGGCCCATGATGGCTCCGTACAGGTAGACGTTCTCCTTTGCAGAGAGCTCCGGCTGGAAGCCTACTCCCAGCTCCAGGAAAGGGGCCACCTGGCCGTTGACCCTCACCCTCCCTTCATCTGGATACAGCACGCCTGCAACCACCTTGAGGAGCGTACTCTTTCCGCACCCGTTGGGGCCGATCAGCCCAAAAGTCTCCCCATGCTTGATGGAGAAATTGAGGTTCTTTAGGGCATAGAAAACCTCATAGCGGTAGGAATTGCCCCTAAATAGACCTGCCAGATGCTCAAATACGGTGATCTTTCTCTCATGAGGAATCTTGAACGTCTTCGAGACGTTGTCCACCGCTATGGCGCAGCCGTTTAGATCGTCCTTCCGGCCTTTGAGCTTAAGTTCCCGGAGCATTTTCAGATCTCCTCCGCAAACCGACGCTCGAGCCTATTGAAGATCGCAGATCCGAGGAGCATCATCACTATGCCGCCTCCTATGGCCGCAGCCGTCTCCAAAGATGAAGGGAGGCAATGGTACAGCAGGGTGCTGCGGTACATCTGGATTATGGCTGTAACCGGATTCAGCATGTAGCATTGCATGTACTGCTGAGGAATTGTTGAGAGGGGATAGACTATGGGCGAAAGGAAAAAACCCATCTGAATAAATACGCTCCATATCTGGCTCAGATCCCTGTAGTAGACGTAGAGGGCAGCCAGTGCCAGGCTGATGCCGTAGATCATCACGAAGTAAATTAAATGGATAAGCGGGAAGAGGAGGATGTAAGGGGAGATCCCTGCCCCCAGTATCAGCAGCAACGGCACCAGGACCAGGAATTCCAGGACGGAGCTAATGAAGCTGGAGAGGACGACGCTGAACACCAAGATTTGCCTGGGTATGTAGATCTTGTTCACAAGGCTAGGCTTACCGACGATGGAGGTGATGGCTGACGTCGTGCCGTTGGCCATAAAGCGCCAGCTTACGATGCCTATCAGAATATAGAGGGCGAAGTTGTCCTGGACTTCCTTGAAGGCGTTGCTGAAGACCAAATAGAGAACCAGCATAATCAGCAATGGATTCAGAAGCGACCAGGCAAATCCCAGGATCGAACTCTGGTACTTGACCTTAAGGTCGCTAATTGTGAGGATGCCGATAAGCTCTCTGTACTCTATAAACCACATTTAAGGCCTCTTCATCTCGCTCCAGGTTCTGATGAATCGTTTTATCTCCGAGTCCTTTACTTTGCGCAACACGGTTCTCCGCTTTTTAAAGACGCCGGGCAACCCCAAAAGAGAGTCCAACTTCGATTTAAGGATTACTCTTCCCTGGCCCTGCAGCGCGTAGTAAGGTATCACTGCAAGGTTTCTCCCGATTATCCATGGCAGCGATGACAGCAAGATGCCAGCCGGAAATCCCTTGACCACGTACCATACCACGTTCCTGTTTCCGTAATATACCGCCAGATCTGTGCCTACACCGGCCGTTCCCCCATGATGGTGATGGGCTACGGCCTCTGGAACATAGATGCACCTCCATCCGGCAAGTCTGGCCCGCAAAGCCATGTCCACGTCTTCCATATAAAGGAAGAAATCTTCGTCGAAGAGGCCTATCTCGTCCATCATCTGCTTTCGGTAAAGGGCGGCTCCGGCGCAGGGGCCGAAAACCTCCCTTTGCTGATCATATTGGCCCTTATCCGGCTCGAAAGCTCCCCGGTCCCAGGCCGCGCCGCTCCTGGAAAGACAGATTCCGGTGGAGTCGATCCTGCCGTCGGGCAAGAGCATCTTGGATGCGCACATGCCCACACTTCTGTCGTTCATGGGCTCTATCAGGCGCTCGACAAAATGTTCGTCTGCCCATGTGTCGTTATTGAGAGTGAGAACGAACTCCCCCTCAGATTCTCTGATTCCAGCGTTGATGCCTCCTGCAAATCCCAAGTTCTCAGCGTTTCTGACCACCCTTACCCAAGGGAAGTTGATCCTGAGGTAATCTACACTAGCGTCTATGGAGGCGTTGTCCACCACGATCACCTCGAGGTCGTCATAGGTTTGCTGGCTGATGGAGGTGAGACAGCGTTTCAGATAGCCCTTTCCATTGTAATTTGGCACTATTACGCTGATCATATGTTTTTCCCGATCCGTTCTCGTCATCGTTTTTAGAACATCAGCTTACGGCTCGCCTTTTCTATCCTGTTCGGGGCCACTTGCCTTCCAGGTGGGCGCAAGTTTCTTCACGCTCTCTCCCGCGCTGGCTTTGAACGGGTCGAATGGATTAGTTTTCAACTCCGCACGCAGTAAAGAGCCTCACAGGGGCAAAGCGTCTTCGAATCGATGGGCTTGAAGGATTCTATCTGATGTGGTAATAGTATTTAAGCGGTGACGGCTCGATTATAGGAATGGGGTGCGGAGAGGGGCGTAAAACCCCGGTCTTTAGGCCGGGGATGTAGAGCCCCCCCCGTCGTTTATTCGAACCCTTAAATAGCATTAAGCCGTATAAACTGATATGCGCAAGTCGTTCAAGTACCGGATCTATCCAACTAAATCCCAGAGATCAAGGATGGAGCGGACGCTCGACTTGTGCCGATGGGTCTACAACCAAACCCTAGCATACCGGAAAGACGCTTGGGAGATAGAAGGGCGATCAACCTCGAAATACGAGACCCATAACCTTCTCCCCGGATGGAAGGTAGAGAAGCCCGAACTGGCCGAAGTCCACTCCCAAGTTCTCCAAAACGTTCAAGAGCGGGTGGAGTTGGCTTTTAAAGCGTTCTTCAGACGGGTCAGATCTGGCGAGAAACCTGGATATCCGAGGTTCAAGGGGAAAGGATGGTATGATTCGTTCACCTTCCCTCAGTCGGGGTTCAAGTTGGTGTCTGGAAAGCTCCGTCTCTCCAAGATCGGCGATGTCAAGATCAAGCTCCACCGACCCATCGAAGGCAAGATCAAGAGGCTGACTATCCGCCGAACCTCGACCGGAAAATGGTTTGCCTGCTTCTCAGTGGAGATCGACGATCCTCCAAAGCCTCCCTGGAAAGACGGGTCGATGGTGGGCATTGACGTAGGGCTGGAGAGTTTCGCCACTCTGTCCAACGGTGAGAAGATCGATAACCCCCGGTTCTTCAGATCCGAGGAGAAGGCGTTGGCCAAAGCCCAAAAACGCCTATCCAAGTGCGAGAAGGGAACTCCTGAGAGGAGGAAAGCCCTTAAGGTCGTCCAACGGATTCATGAGCGGATCGCTAACATGAGATACGATTTTGCTCATCAGATAAGCAATCAGTTAGTCTCGAAATATGGCCTGATTGCGTTTGAAGATCTGAGTATCGCGAACATGCTTAAGAACCACAACCTGGCTAAAAGCATATCAGACGCTGCCTGGAGGATGCTAGTCACAATCACGTCGTACAAGGCTGAGAGTGCCGGTTCGATAGTGGTTCTAGTAGATCCCAGGAACACGAGTCAGCTATGTTCCAGGTGCGGTCTTAAAGTCACGAAGTCGCTATCGGATCGAGTCCATGAATGTCCTCAATGCGGGCTGGTCATGGACCGTGACGAGAATGCAGCAATAAACATTCTGAGACTGGGGCTACAGTCTCTGCCAAAAGCTAGAAGCCCCGCCCTTCAGGGCGGGGAGTAGTCACACGTGTGTATAGTCCCGAAACCTATTTATCAAGCTATTATGTTAATTTGGAGCTGCAACGAAATGATGCGATTCTTGGGAGAATGAAATGGCGAAGGTGGGCGTACTTTACGATAATATTAGCGGAAATACGGGAGATGTTGCAATTGGATTGAGCATAAAAAAAATACTTTTCGATATCGGCGTTGAATTTGACGAATTGTTCCCCGGAAACTTCAATCCAGACGACTACGAAACGATCATAATAGGTGGTGGCCATCTCATCAGGCCGAGCCCGCATTTCTTTTATGATAAATTTAAGGTTCGCGGAAAGCATATTCTTAATGCGGTGGGTATTTCAGGCTCGCCGGATGATTTGGCGTATCTGAATGATTACAGGTATATCACAGTGAGGAGCTCCTGGGACAGGGAGAGATTATCTTACCTTAAAAGAGATGTTCAAGTCATACCCTGCACTACTATGCTGCTGGATGATCTGGAATGCCTGCCCATAACGCCTGAAAAGCCAAGTTTAGGTGTACATTTGATACCAAACATGTTTAATAAAAAAGAAGAAAGGCAATTTGTGGATTGGATCTCTTCTCTGCCTTATAAAGTTTATCTTCTGCCCATAACCCATTACAGGCAAGACTACATATATCTGAGAAAGTTGAGCTTGGAGATCGAGAACTCTGTGCTCGTTCCAGTGATGAGCCCCCTAGAGATATTCACATTTATTGGAAAATTAGATTATTTTATAAGCTGCTCCCTTCATGGGGGCATCTTCTCTTATAGACATGAGGTCCCATTTATATTGTTCAATTACGATGAAAAAATGTTATATTTCATGAAGGACCGCGGGTTGGAGCGTTATACGTTCGCCAATTTTAATGAGATGAGGATCGCATTTGGTGCCCTGCTGAAGGATTCTCCGAATTATTCCCAAAAGGTCTCTCAAGATATGGAATTGTTGGAACAACACATCCAGAATTTGAGAGAGATCTTGCCGTCAGGAGATGGCCGTGAACCGAAGACTGACAAGGATTCAAACCTCGCGAATTATCAAATTCAGAATCTTCAATTGCAGATATCGGGCCTGGAGGCCCAAATGAGGGCATATGAAATGGATCTTGAAATGAAGGAGCACATAATTGAAGATCTACAAAATAGCGTTCTCAAGCAGATCTTTATGAAATTCGATAAAGGCTTTAATCGTCGCGTGATCCCGGAAGGTTCTGATCGTCGCAATTTCTACGAGCGGTCAATAGAAGGTTTTCGTATAATAGCGAATGAAGGCCCGATCAGTTTTATAAAAAAATCTAAAGATTTTATATCATATAAATTTGGTAAAGGGAAAGGGAAAGGGAACTCTTGACTCTTCGCAGCCGGCGATCAATACATTCTTGTTCGGGTTCTTGTTCTTACGGTTTTCCTTAAATATTCGAAGGACAGGATTCTCAGGTTGAGATGATAGGGAGAGATGTTCAACAACCTCGTTAATTTCCAGGATTTTGCCCACCTGGCATCGTCCTTTCGCTCCGGCCGCGTCTTGCAGCTGCTTCGACGCATGATGAGGGGGCGGACGAGTGCCACCCAGGCGGCATGGGACGCCTTTAGGGATGCTCCGATAGAGTTCTGGCATATTCCCATGCTGCAACAGCGGGTCAATCGATTGGTCAGCGGCGACCCCCAGGAGGATTATATCTCCTATGTTGCGCGCAAGTATCTGGCAGAAGGTCCTTTAGCGGGGCTTTCCTTGGGCTGCGGGAAAGGCCATAAAGAGCTGAGGTGGGCTCGTCTCGGGAATTTTGCACGCCTGGACGCCTACGACCTTTCCCCAGAGCGCATCGCCATCGCCCAAGCCGATGCCAGGGCTCGCGGAATGGCCAACGTTCACTTTCACGTCGGTGACGTCTACCGGCTCGATTGGCCCATCAGCCGATACGATGTGATCTTCGGCGATCAATCGCTACATCATTTTGCGCCGATTGAATCGCTGTATGCGGACATTCACCGGACCCTCAAGCCTGGCGGCTATTTCGTGCTCAACGAGTACATCGGACCGGCGCGATTCCAGTGGACCGCCAGGCAATTGGAGGCTGCAGATGCGCTGCTCGCGCTTCTGCCGCCGCGTTACCGGGTCCGCTGGCAAGATAAGAAGCTCAAGCGGCGCGTCCACCGTCCCAGCCGGCTGAGCATGATCCTCGCCGATCCCTCGGAGGCCGTCGAATCCGACAAGATTGTGCCCGGTCTTGAACAATTTTTTGATATCGTCGAACGGCGCGACTACGGAGGGACCCTCCTCCATCCGCTCTTCGGTGATATCGCCTGGAATTTCCAGGAGGATCGCCCCGATATTCATAAATGGCTAAAGCTCTGCTTCGAGGTTGAGGACGCGCTCCTGGCCCAAAGAGAAATAGATAGCGACTTTTCGCTGATCGTCTGCCAGTCCCGGTCCGAGGTGCCATAAACCCATGCCGCAAAATTTTAATCGGATGCGCCCGCTCTGCGGGCATTGAGGCCGTCTTCTCTACGACGATGGTATGGAGATCTTCAGGATGACAAAAAGCCAAAGAGATTTTATGAAGAGCGACCATATCAGGAATATCTTCAGGCCCGATGGGCACTGATTCGAAAGATTGATATGTGGTTATAGTGAACGCTTTGGGAGATTAAATGGAGTTGTTTCTTTACTTCGGCGTTGTTGTAGGCATTGCGGCGACCTGGGTGGCCACCCGGAAGTGGATTCGGAAGGCTCCAGAGGTCGGACTCCTCGGCCGGGACATGAACAAGCCCGATAAGCCCCAGGTGCCTGAGATGGGGGGGGTCTCGATCGTCTTCGGGTTTGTGCTGGGAGTTCTGGCCTACATCGGCCTTCAGACCTTCGGGATGGGGGCCACGAGTTATACGCCGATCCTCGCGGCTCTCTGCACCGTCCTCATGGCCTGCATCATCGGGATCATGGACGACGTCCTGGGGTGGAAGGCGGGCCTTCGGCAGTGGCAGAAGCCGATCTTCATGCTCTTCGCCGCGATGCCTATGATGGTGATCAACGCAGGCCATTCTACCATGGGGCTTCCGATCGTCGGGCCGCTGGAACTGGGTATTCTCTATCCACTCTTGATAGTGCCCATAGGCATCGTGGGGGCCTCAAACGCCTTCAACATGGTCGCAGGCTACAACGGCCTGGAGTCGGGGTTGGGGGTGATAATATTATCGACGATGGGATACGTGGCGATATCGAGGGGCGAGGAGGATGCTGCGGTTCTCGCCTTCATCATGGTTGGAGCGCTCATGGCGTTCTTATACTTCAACTGGTACCCTGCAAAGGTCTTCCCCGGCGACACCATGACCTACTCCGTCGGGACTCTGATGGCGTGCGTCGCCATCCTGGGGAATATGGAGAAGATTGCGGTGCTTCTCTTCCTGCCCTACGGTCTGGACTTCTTCCTTCAGGCGAGGGGGAGGTTCAAGAGAGAGGCTTTCGCCGGGGTCAACGAGGATGGGAGCCTGGAAAAGCCCTTCAAGAGCATATTTCATCTGACTCATCTCTCCATTGCGGCGCTGATGAGGGTGAAGGGGACGGTGCGTGAGAGGGAAGTGGTGCTCTTCATGTACGGGATGGAGCTGGCGATCGTCGGACTGATTTATATCCTTTATCTACGAACGGAACAGTTATAAGCGCCAAGAACCACGAGGGTGAAGGCGCAAGGCAGGTCAAATAATGGAGGATGAGATTTATCTCAGCGATATATTCCGGGTTCTCTGGAAGAATCGCTACATGATTATAGGAATATTCGCGATCTTCGTCCTGGTCGCGGGGGTGGTGAGCTTCGCCGTCATGTCGCCTTCTTACAGGTCTTCGGCCATCGTCGCCCTGGGCAATTATGGCGATCCCATCTATACAAGCCAGGACTCAGCGATGGCGATCATGGAAAGCGACGAATACATGTTGGACGTCATCGACCAGCTCGATTTTGATGTGCCTCCAGAAGAGTTCAGGGCGTTAAAGGAGGGGATCGAGATTGAGCCGGTGGAGGGCTCTTCCAGCCTTCTTATGATCTCGGCAGTGAGAAAAGAGAAGCAAGAAGGAAAGGAGATCGTCGATACCATGATCCGGCTCTTCGGCGAGAGGAGCGAGAATAGTTACAATAGACAACAGAAGATCCTATCTGACAGCCTGGCGAGCACAGAGATGCGGCTGGAGACGACGGAGCTGGACCTCGGCCAAACTCGAGAGGTATTGATGGAAATCATCGAGTATGGGTCAGGGACTCCGACGATGGATATCGAGCTTCGCATCTCGCGGACTCTCGACTACTTGCAGAGCGGGGAGTCGAGGCGTTCGACCCTCTTAGACCGGGAGCTGGAGCTGGAAAAGCAGCTGACCCTCTTGAGGCACCTGGAGGTCATCCAGGAGACGAGGGAGCCTGTCGCCCCAATCGAGTCGAAGAAGGTCGTGATTGTGGCTGTCGCGGGGATGCTCGGCTTGATGGTCGGGGTCTTGGCGGTCTTCTTGAGGGAAGGGCTGAGGAGGCCGGTTGCATGATAGAGTTGGAGAGGGAGAAAGCGGAACTGTGAGATCAGCACTCATCATCGTGGGGGCTGGCGTCCGCCCCCTCGATAGAAAATCCCATCTGCTATCAGGGTCGTGGAAGAGCGGATGGAAAATCTGCCCCCGCAGCCGGGGACCGTTTTCTCAGACCTGAGCTGGTACGGGGAAGGTCAAGCAGCTTCTGGGATACCGGCAAAAAACATCTCTTTGGGCGGGCTAGATAGTTTTCAAGGTGATTAGGAAAGATGCTGGTCAAGCATAGCGGTTATTACCTCCTGGCTCGCGGATTGCCGGGGATCGTAAACTTCCTGGCCATAGCCATCTATACCCGCTTGCTCTTGCCTGAAGAGTACGGGCGTTACGCCCTTGTGATCGCAGGCGTGGGGCTCTTTAACGTGGTCTTCTTCCAATGGCTCAGGCTTTCGCTGCATAGGTTCCTGCCCGCCCAGCTTGAGAAACCCGAGCAGCTCCTCGCTACCGTGCTTTCGGGTTTTGCCGCCATTGCCTTGATCACTGGAATCTTGGGGCTTTTCTTAGCTGAAATCTGGCCTGATCCGGCATGGCGAGGGCTTATCCTGGTGGCAGTGCCTTTGCTCTGGGCTCAGGCATGGATTGAGTTAAACCTGACCCTCAGCGCTGTAAAGCTTCTGCCGGTACGTTATGGTCTGATGTCTGGTGTCAAGGCGGTGAGCGCCCTTGCCTTGGGGGTTTTGCTGGTCCTCTGGGGCTTTGGGGCTTACGGTCCGCTCCTCGGCCTGATGGTTGGGATGCTCATCGCCTCCGCTCTTTGGGGGCGAGAGGAATGGAGAGGAGTTTCTCTTGATGTGTCCAGGCCCCTTCTCAGAGAATTGATCCGCTATGGGCTTCCACTTACGGCCACGTTTGCTCTGAGCTTTGTGATAAGCAGCTCTGACCGATTTATCATCGCTTATTTCTTGGGAGAAGGGTCTGCAGGATTGTACTCTGCGGCATACGATCTTGGCCAGCAGTCCATAACCTTGCTGATAGTGGCCGTGAACCTGGCCGGATATCCTTTAGCCTTGAGAGCTTTGGAACAAAAAGGTACAGTGGCAGCTCAGGAGCAGCTGCGGCAGAACGGCACGCTTCTCTTATCCATAGCCATTCCGGCAGCGGTTGGGATGGCTGTTCTGGCACCGAATGTAAGCGCCGTAATGCTTGGGGCAGGTTTTCGTGAAGATGCGATCCTTCTATTGCCATGGGTGGCCTTTGCCGTTCTGCTTTCAGGTGTACGTGCTTACCACTTTGATCTTGCCTTCCAGTTGGGACGGCACACTATGGGACAGGTTTGGGTAATGGGGGCCGGGGCGTTTCTGAACATCCTTCTAAACCTTTGGTGGATCCCAATTTATGGCGTATTGGGAGCTGCATATGCCACCTTTGGGGCGTATCTCATCGCGCTAATCATGAGCTCGACTCTGGGACGGCGGAAGTTTAATGTTCCAATCCCTTATTTGGATGGATTTAAGATAGCTTTGGCTTCTCTGCTGATGGGATTGCTGCTTTGGCTATTTCCCGCGTACGATGGATTCTATGCGCTCATGGTCCAAGTGTTTGCAGGAGGAACACTTTATTTGGTCTTAATAGGCATGCTAAATGTGGGCGAATATCGAACAAAACTTTTAAGAAGAGGGATTGGATGAGAGCTAGAAGGATGAGGACTGCGTTGGGGTGCATCTATCCTTTCTCTGTGAAGAGAGAGCTAAGAATGCTGGGAAGAGCGGAGTACCTGGCGAAAGAGGATTTACTGAGCCTTCAAGAAGACAGGCTGAAGAGACTCCTACAGCATGCATATACAAATGTGCCCTACTACAGGCGTGCTATGGACGAAACAGGTTTGTTGAAAAATAACAGCGATGATCTGTTAGATGAGAATAATTTCTCAAAATTTCCGTTTCTCACGAAAGAAATCCTTCGTATTCACCAAAGCGATTTAATTTCAAAGGACATCAGGAAGAGGAAATTTTACTACAACACATCTGGCGGTTCCACAGGAGAGCCTGTGCGATTTATTCAAGATTTGGAATATAAGCATTGGGTCCGGGGAGCAAGCCTTCTCTATGATAGGTGGACAGGATATAACCCAGGAATGCCAAAGATTATCCTATGGGGTTCGGAACGTGATTTTCTTGAGGGCCGAGAACGGCCCCTAGCCCGCCTTAAGAGCTCTTTGAAAAACGAGGTTTTGCTGAATACATTTACTATGAGCGAGACCCATATGCATCAGTATGTTGAGGCAATAAATCATCTAAAACCTGTCCAGATTTTGGCCTATGTAGAAAGCATTTACGAACTTGCGAGGTTTATTGAAAAAAAAAGCCTGATGGTTTATTCCCCCAAAGTCATTATGACTTCTGCAGGAACGCTCTACCCGAACATGCGACAGATTATTGAACGCGTCTTTCGGGCACCGGTCTTCAATCGGTATGGATCGAGAGAGGTAGGGGCGATCGCCTGTGAATGTGGAGTTCATCAGGGCCTTCATGTTTCACCATTGAACAATTACATCGAAATAATTCGTGAGGATGGCAGCCTGGCTGCTCCTGGCGAGGTGGGGGAAATAGTGGTTACCTGTCTTGCCAATTATGCTATGCCTCTCATTCGTTACCGAATCGGAGATTTGGGTGTGTGGGCTGAGGAGGAGTGCTCCTGTGGCCGAAAATGGCCTTTGCTGAAAGAGGTGAGTGGGCGTATAAATAGCATTATCAAAACGAAAAATGGAGTATATGACAGCACTGCCCTCACCACCTCGTTTTATTTCAAGGACGAAAAAAAGACCCAAACCTTCATGTCATTCAGCCGTTATCAATTGGTCCAAAAAGCGCTGGATCGCTTTGTACTAAGAGTAGTAGTACAAGATTCAAAACTATGGAAGAAGGAACGTGAGAGTCTTAAAATGAATTTAATTAAAATTTTGGGTGAAGACATCGACATACATCTGGAAGAGGTAGACGAAATCGCCCCTAGCCCGAGCGGAAAACATCTTTACATCTTGAGTGAACTGACATGACCGAACGCATCGCTTTATTCCTCCCATCCTTGCGCGGAGGCGGGGCGGAGAGAGTAATGGTGAACCTGACCCGAGGTTTTGCTGAGCGGGGTTTTAAGGTGGACCTGGTGTTGGCCAAGGCCGAGGGCCCCTATCTTGCTGAGGTCCCAAAAGATGTGCGAGTGGTGGACCTCGACACAAAACGGGTTCTATACAGTTTGCCAAGGCTGGTGCGGTACCTTAGAAAAGAGCAGCCTGAGGCGATGCTTTCCGCTCTGGATCATGCCAATATCGTAGCAATTTGGGCCAAGCGACTCTCTGGAGTCAAAATCCGACTCGTTGTATCGGTTCATGGTAATTTGAGTCTATCAGTAGCTAACAATAAGTCAATTCGAGGGAGACTCATGCCTAAGTTCATCAGGCAGTTCTATCCGTGGGCGGATTCTATAGTAGCTGTATCCAACGGCGTAGCGGAGGATTTGGCAGACAAAACAGGAATATCTACAGAAAAGCTCAGAGTTATTTATAATCCCGTTGTGACCCCTGAGCTTATCGCTAATGCAGAAGAGCCGCTGGACCACCCATGGTTTGCACCGGGCGAGCCTCCTGTGATTCTGGGCATGGGTCGCCTCGTCAAGCAAAAGGACTTTCCAACGTTAATTCGAGCATTCTCTCTAGTGCACAAGGAGCGTCCTGCTAGGTTGATTATTATCAGCGAGGGTGAAGAGAGGGAAAAACTGGAAGGGCTTGTGCGAGAGTTGGGCCTAGATGGCGATGTTGAGATGCCAGGATTTGTAGACAATCCCTACAAATATATGAAGAAAGCAGCTGTCTTCGTTCTCTCTTCCAGATGGGAAGGATTCGGATTAGTGCTTGCAGAAGCTCTGGCACTGGGAACACCTGTAGTCTCCACAGACTGTCCAAGCGGTCCTGCGGAGATTCTGGAGGGAGGGAAATGGGGACATCTTGTTTCAGTAGGTGACCATACGACTCTAGCCAAAAATATTTTGGTCAGTTTGGAGGAAGAGACACGCATTTCGACCTCATCTGAAGTGGGTGAATATGCCAAGAGCAGATTCGGATTGGATTGCGCAATCTCAGCATATTCAGATATTCTACTGGGGGGGTGAGTGATCGTGGAGTCGGCGATTCTATTGGGCATTGCTTTTGCGTCGATTGCCTGGATCGGGACCATCTTCAGGATTGCGATGAACAAGCGATTAGATCTCGTGGATTGGTTTGTGGGGGCTATGGGGGCGTTCAACGGTATCGGTTATGCGTTCGTCATCTGGGCGACTCATGCCGGGATGAATCCGTTTTGGGCTCAGCGGATTCTCCCTTATGATTCTTATTATTGGATACCACCGGCCCTATCTCTAATCGCCGCGGGCAGCGTTTGGATGGGGGCAATGCTGGCAGGAGGATCGAGGAAGACGTCGAGAGAATCTGCTGATTTGACACCTAACGCTTTAGCAAGGATACAGAGGCTTGCTTGGGGATTCCTTTTTGCTGGTATTTTCTGCTACTATCTCTATACCAAAGCCTACGGTGGTTTTTTTGGATTGTTAGACTACTCCGCCTTGATCCGTTCTGCCCAGTTTGACATGATAGGAATTGATAACAAATGGAGTTTTTTGGGAAAATTGGGCAGTTTGGTTTTTTTTTCATCTTTTTTATTTTATTCTGTATTACTCGAAGGTCGGCTGAAAGACTGCTCTCGTTTCATATTTTTATTAGGTTCAACTATTTCAGTGGGATTTTCTCTGTATGTCCTATATAGTTGGCTGGCACGTGTACAACTTATTATGTATATCTCGGTCTTCCCTCTCGCTTATATTTATTATAAAAGCCGCAATAGATACAGTATGGCACCCAAACTATCGTTCATATTTCTTATTATAGCTATTGCGCTTCCAGTCCTCAGTCTATGGATGACTCCCGGAAAGGCATCTACGAGTATCATTGAGTTCTATGCAAGGGAGTTATCATTTCCAACAGTTTCGATATTATCCACGATTGAGAGTCACAGTTTTCGGTTTTTCTTCGACATTGTTGTTGCACCTATATACGTGTTACCTTCGAAAATATGGTCAGGACTTTTGGGGGTTGTCACAGCGAACGAAATTAATACGGAGATGATATTAGGCTACCGAAAAGGTGAAGGCGGTGTAACCGGCACAATACCAGTAGACTTTATAACATTTGGCTATATGCAGATGGGATTAATCGGGGTGACAATAATAGGAATCGTTGCGGGCGTAGGATTGGTATGGCTAGAACGGTTATTGCTTCGCATACCTGGAAGAGGATTGCATTCGGTTCTCTATGCTTATTGCGTGTTTATGATAGGTATTCTAACAATATTATATTCAGACCCGGTAAATATTATTCAACGAAACATACATTTTATTATCGGAATCGGTGTCATATTTGCATTATTTTCATGGAAGCACATTATCAGAAGATCCACGAAGGTTAAGAAGGTAATAAAAGATGAGTGACTTAGCCTTCGTCGTTACTGGCCTTGCCTACGGCGGCGCTGAAACCCAGCTTGTGCGCCTGGCCCTTCGGCTGAAGGCCCGGGGATGGGAGGTCAGCGTCGTTTCCATGACGCCGCCGAGGGCCTACGTGGAGGAGCTTGAGAAAGCAGGCATCTCCGTTCATTCCCTTGAGATCCATCGGAAGCTACCCGACCCACGACCGGTCCTCCGCCTTGCTCGATTTATCCGCTCTCTTGAGCCGGACATCGTCCACAGCTTCATGGTCCATGCAAACCTGCTGGCCCGACTTGTCAGGCCGCTTGCCCGAGTTCCCGTTCTGATATGCAGCGCCCGTAGCACCTATGAAGGCGGCCGCTTCCGTGAGCTTCTCTACCGTCTGACAGATCCCCTTTGCGATCTCACAACCCAGGTGAGTCAGGCGGGGCTGGAACGCTACGTCCGGGTCGGAGCTGTGCCACAAGACAAGATTCGCTACATACCTAACGGCATAGACACAGACCGCTTCCGTCCTGATCCCGAGGCCCGAAAACGCATTCGTGGAGAGCTGGAGATTGAGTCTGCCTTCGTTTGGGTCGCTGTGGGGCGTTTTGATCCACCGAAAGATTACTCCAATATGCTCAGGGCCTTTTCGCGCGTGAATCAGGATAACCAAGATAACTTGCTCATCATAGTCGGAGACGGCCCTCTACGCCCAGGGATTGAAGAGCTGGCTCAAAACTTGGGCCTGAAGGATTGCGTCAGGCTTTTAGGAATCCGCCGTGATATACCGGAGTTGATGAATGCGGCCGACGGTTATGTGATCTCCTCCTCCTGGGAGGGTATGCCAAATGTGCTGCTGGAAGCCAGCGCCACGGGTCTTCCCATAGTGGCGACGGATGTAGGCGGCAACCGCGAGGTGGTCCGGGACGAAGATACCGGCTTTCTTGTGCCATCAGAGGACCCAGAAGCTCTTGCGGGGGCTATGCTTCGCCTGATGGGTCTATCCGAAGAGGAGCGGAGACGGATGGGCGAGGCGGGCCGCAGATATATCGAGGCAACTTACTCCATGGACCGGGTGGTGGAGATGTGGGAGAACCTATACAGAGAATTTTTGGCTGAAAGGGGCATCGAGGACCAGGTCCGTGGTGATAAACATGTCCAGTAAATCTAACTCAATTTTTCGCATCTGCATCATCGGAAACCAAGCCTTTTCCCTCACGAACTTCCGTGGCCCTCTCATAACGATGATGGTGGCCGAGGGCTGCGAAGTCTTCGCCCTGGCCCCGGACTACGATGATGACACCCGTCCGAAAGTGTGTGCCCTGGGTGCGAAGCCCGTGGACTTTTCTCTCTCTCGCACAGGCATGAACCCCGCGAGAGATGCGGCCGATATGCTGCGCCTAGCCTTCCTCTTGCGGAGGCTAAAACCCGACATAACCCTAAGCTATACAATAAAACCCGTAATCTACGGAACCCTTGCTGCGTGGCTCGCGCGAGTGCCGCAGCGGTCTGCCCTTATACCTGGTTTGGGATATGCATTTACACCTTCAAATTCATCCAAATCTTTAAAGCGCCGATCGCTGCGGGAGATGGTGCTGCTCCTTTACAGTGTGGCTTTGAGGCGTGCTGACAGGGTCTTCTTTCAGAACGATGACGATCGTTCTCTATTCATAAACGAAGGCGTGGTTCTTGCAGAGAAATCGATTCGGGTCAATGGGACCGGTGTAGTCCTCGACCAGTGGCAACCAGCTCCACCAATGACAAAACCCGTGACATTCCTTCTTGCTGCCCGCCTCCTGCGGGAGAAGGGCATTGAGGAGTTCGTTGAGGCTGCAAGACAGGTGAAGATCAGGCACCCAGACGTGCGATTCATCTTGTTGGGCGGTTTGGATACCAATCCCGGTGGTCTCTCCCGTGTCAAGGTGGATGCCTGGGTGGAAGAGGGAATTATCGAGTGGCCTGGCCACGTCTCGGATGTGCGCCCCTGGCTGGCAGAGACTAGCGTTTATGTCCTTCCGTCCTACCGCGAAGGAGTGCCCCGAAGTACTCAGGAGGCGATGGCAACGGCGCGCCCGGTCATCACCACAGATGCCCCCGGCTGCCGCGAGACCGTGATAGAGGGCGAGAATGGCTTTCTGGTCCCAGTGCGGGATCCCAAAGCGCTGGCGTACGCCATGGAGCGATTCGTACTGCAGCCTGAACTGATCGAGCGGATGGGCCAGGCCAGCCGACGGATCGCAGAAGAGCGTTTTGACGTGAGAAAGATCAACCGGGTTATTATAAGGGAGATGGGTATATTTAAGGAGTGATCTTCATCTTTCAGCGACCACATACAAGCCTAACAAGACCGCATCACAACCTGATACCGTCCCCCACTGATCTTTATACTTTATCAATTATACGCCACCAAGGCTAAAGCTTTCTGTAAAAAATACCATCAATATTATCTTCCACCTCATGGAAAATCCCTCTCACATCAACGATCACAGGGTCATTATCCATTAATTCCTTTACCTCCTTTAAACTCATACGCCTAAACTCCTGATGCGCCACAGTCACAATCACCCCATCCATTATCTCGCCGTTGAATTCCTTGACTCCGAAACCCTCTATCTCTTCCCCGCTGAGCAATGGATCGTACCCATATACATCGACCCCGAACTCGCCAAGCGCCTCTATAATCCCTGTAGCTGGAGACTCCCTGGTATCGGGTACATTTTCCTTATATGTCATGCCCATGATCAGGACTTTCGAACCCTTGATAACCTTCCCCACCTCGTTGAGCCCCTTTATCATCATCTCAGCGACGTGCTTGGGCATCTGATCGTTGACGGATCGACCAGCCAGAATCACTTTGGGATGGTGGCCCACCTCATAGGCCTTGTGCACAAGATAGTAGGGGTCTACGGGGATGCAGTGTCCACCGACGAGACCCGGTGAGTAGCGGTGGAAGTTCCACTTGGTACCTGCCGCCTCCAAGACCGCCGAAGTCTCCAGCCCCATCTTCTCGAATATCATGGACAGCTCATTCATCAGGGCGATGTTGAGATCCCTCTGGACGTTCTCGATGACCTTCGCCGCCTCTGCAGTTCGGATATCTTTTGCCAGATATACTGTTGTTATCAGGTTGTATAGAGAAGACAGGCTTCTAGCGGTATCTTCGTCCATCCCAGCCACGATCTTGGTGATCTTATCAAGAGAATGCTCTTCGTCTCCGGGGTTTATCCGCTCGGGAGAGTAGCCCACCTTGAAATCGATGCCGCATCTCAGACCCGACGCCTTCTCCAAAACGGGAACAACAATTTCTTCTGTGACTCCCGGGTAGACCGTTGACTCCAATACCACGACGGCTCCTCTCTTGAGGTGTTTGCCCACCACCTCGGCCGCCGACCTGACGTAAGATAGGTCGGGCTCCTTGGATTTGGCGACCGGGGTGGGCACGCAGATCAATACAAAATCGGTCTCTTCAATCAAAGTGGAATCTGAAGTACAAATCAGGTTCTCATTTTCGTTGAGACTATTGATCTGGCTGACTTTTTCCTGGTTTACCTCAAAACCGATCGTATTAATGTGCCTCGAGAATGCCTGAGCCAGGGGCAGCCCCACATAGCCCAGACCTACAACGCAGACGGTCTTCTCACTTAATCCTTCTGGAACCATTTTATCGTCTCCCTAAGCCCCGAATTGAGATCGAACTTCGGATCGTATCCCAGCTTCTCTCTGGCAGATGATATGTCTGCCAAGGAGTCCTTTATATCGCCCGTCCTGGGATTTTCGTAAATTATCTCCATCTTGATGCCAACAGCTTTCATTATTTGGTTGGCCAAATCGTTTAATGTGATCTGACGCCCACAGGCGATGTTGAACACACCCTCTGCCTGGCTTTCCGCTGCCAGTACGTTTGCCTGGACAACATCCTTGACGAAGGTGAAATCTCTGGTCTGAGTGCCATCTCCGAATATTATGGGAGGCTCTTTTTTGAGGATTCTGGTTATGAACAGAGGTATGACAGCAGCATACTGGGAGTTAGGGTCCTGCCTGGGCCCGAATACGTTGAAGTATCTCAGAGAGACTGTCTTAAGGCCGTAGACCTCCGAGAATACTCGACAATAGTACTCACCAGCTAATTTAGTGATGGCATAAGGGGACTTGGGGTTAGGTTTCATCTCCTCTCTTTTCGGCAAAGTCGGAGTATCGCCGTAAACCGAGGATGAGGAGGCGAATACCACCTTCTTTACGCCACAGTCTCGTGCTGCTACAAGTACATTTAAGGTCCCATCGATGTTGTTCCTGTTGGAGGTGATCGGATCCTCTACTGATCGCTGTACTGAAGGTAAAGCAGCCTGGTGAAATACGTAATCAGCAGACTCAAACTCCCGTTTCAACATTTCCAGGTTCTTCAGATCGTCTTTTACAAACCTAACTTTGCCAGCTACATCTGATATGTTCTCGAAATGACCCGTCAGAAGGTTGTCTATAACGATGACATCGTTCTCTTCGTATAGAAGGCGGGTGAGGTTGGAGCCGATGAACCCTGCACCCCCAGTAATCACAGTTAGTTTATCCCTCAGCAATTATATACTCTCCATTGACAGAGAAGCCAATTCCACAAATATTATGATTGCGGTAATGGCCATTTGAACCCATTCTCTCGGCATACGATCGATGATTTACCTAAACATTTTAAAAGATTACAAAACCTTTTAAAGTTCTATACCCATCCATCGGACATGCCACTTTCTATAATTGGCGTACTCTGGTGTGATGGGAGCCCCACTAGTAAGCCGTACGTAGACCCTAAATCCTGCGGGAGTTTCCTTGTAAATCGAAGTCGCTCCTGTGGTCACAAAGTGATCTGATGTACCTCCAAGCGATGTAAGATAAATCGGCGTTTCGGTGAATCCCGCAGAGCTGGTGTCCACGTCCACGTAAAGCCCACCGCTCCCGTACTGCTTCCAATCAGTAGTTCCCGGATTCGTCGAGCCTACATTGGAGAGGGACCTGGGATTTATACCCATCCATTGGACATGCCACTTTCTATAATTGGCGTACTGTGGTGTGATGGGAGCCCCACTAGTAAGCCGTACGTAGACCCTAAATCCTGTGGGAGTTTCCTTGTAAATCGAAGTCGCTCCTGTGGTCACAAAGTGATCTGATGTACCTCCCAATGATGTAAGATAAATCGGCGTTTCGGTGAATCCCGCAGAGCTGGGGTCCACGTCCACGTAAAGCCCACCGCTCCCGTACTGCTTCCAATCAGTAGTCCCCGGATTCGTCGAGCCTACATTGGAGAGGGACTTGGGATTTATACCCATCCATTGGACATGCCACTTTCTATAATTGGCGTACTCTGGTGTGATGGGAGCCCCACTAGTAAGCCGTACGTAGACCCTAAATCCTGTGGGAGATTCCTTGTAAATCGAAGTCGCTCCTGTGGTCACAAAGTGATCTGATGTACCTCCAAGTGACGTAATGTATATCGGCGTCTCCGTGAATCCCGCCGAGCTTGTGTCCACGTCCAGGTAAAGCCAATTGCTCCCGTATTGCACCCAATCCGTCGCCCCCGGCGTCGTCGACCCCACCGCCATCAAGGTCTTCGTCTTCCCCGGATCGGCATATTCCAAACTCAGCGTCTGCCAGTAGAAGGCGTAGTAGTCATAAGCACCATACGACATGTAGTCGTCGTAGTCCATGTCCATGCTGACGCGGAAGAGGCCGCTCGGCCGATTGGAGGGCGCGCCCCAGCTGTTCAGCATTATCCAGTAGCGGTTGTTCGGGTCTGTGTCGTCGTAGCCGACGCAGAGAACCGCGTGGCCCCCGTACTCCCCGCTTATCATAGACTTCCCCGAAAGCTGTGGTGGGTCCCAGACGGCGGTCTCTGGCTGGATGTTCCAGAAGCTATTGAAGGCGTTCCACTCGGTGTCCGTCGGCAAGAAGAAGCAGAACCATACGGCCTTGTTCTGGTTTAGTACGTTCTTTATGTTGGCGATCGCCGTCTCCGTTCCCACATCGTAGGTCGTGATCGACTGGTCCTCTATCGAGGTTATAGGATAGCTTGGGCTCGTCGAGATGGTGGAACCGGGAACGCTTGTGAGGTAATTCTCCGCACTCTTGCCCCCCGTCCTGCCAGTGGGCGTTGGCGTTCGTCCAGGGTATCGCCTTATCTGTGGCTGAGTAGAAGTTCGCGACGTCCGAGAGCCACCCGCCACAGCAGGCCCAGTCTTCTCCACTCCCCTCGTTGTAGTTGGAGTTGAGGTACTGGATTGAGAACCTGTCCTTGACGCTCCTCTGGACGTCAAGGCCGATCTCCATGACGCCGGTCCCGGCCCAAGCCCAGCAGTCGCCGCAATACCCCTGGTCCCGCTCAGAGGGCGTATACTGAAGGTGGCCGAGGAGGCTGAAGTACCCCCCCAGGGGCTCGGCCTCAAGACGAGCCCCTATGTTCGGATCGAGGGGGGCTATGGGGGCGGCCTCGTACTCCTCGATCCATTTCTTCATCTGCTCGGGCGAGGGGCGCATCAGCGGGCGCTCGAACTCGGCGAGGAGCCGGTCCGTGGAGCCGTTGTAGTTTCCGAAGTCGTACCTACGAGCGTCCTTGTCGGTGAGGGTGATCTCGTACCATCCGCCCCCGGGTGCGGTCTGGTTCCATTCGCATTCGGGTTGAAGGTCCTCGAGGACGACGTAGGAGCCTGGTGCGAGATCGCTGAAGCGGTAACCGCCCAGCTCATCTGTGACGGTGTTCGCGATCTCGTTTCCGTCCTGGATCAGCCGGAGCGTCCAGCCCGGAAGGCCGGGCTCGCCTGCGTCCATGAAGCCGTTCCCGTTCTCGTCATAGAACTTGGTACCATTTATCCGGCTTTCTCATGTAAAACCATATGAAATCGATAACAAGGGCTGCTATCCTCCAGCCCCTGGTGTTCTCTTTCTCACTTCGTACCCAGCTTTTGCCACATATCGAATCATATCATCGAGGGACATCATTTGCTTTGGAATATGAAGACGTTCAACCTCATCATCTTTGTCACGTTCTTCCTCTTGATATATCTCCTGTACTGTGAGGAGATGGTGCACTATGCAAAGAACCTTTCTGGCGAGGGCAACGGCTGCAATATTTGTTCCCTTTTTAGCTTGTATCCTGAGGAAGAAATTCTTGAGCTTTAGATTTACCCGTGGTTCTGGCAATGACGTGAGCGACTTCTACAAGGATCCGCCTGATATGTCCGGAGCCCTGCTTGGTTATTCTACCAGTGTAGTTCTTATCCGCCGAGTTATAAACTGACGGAACAAGTCCACACCAAGCGGCAAGCTGTTCGGCCTTATCAAAATCATTGAAGTCGCCGATCTCGGCCAAGATTACCGCTGCTGAGATGAATCCTATCCCAGGAACGGACATTACAATGGCCAAGTTCTTTCTCAGCGGTGCGATCCTCTTGCGGATCTCGGACTCCAGTTCTTCCATATTCTTCTGGATGGAATCGATCTGGTCAAGATAGCCTCGTATCAGGATAATGTCAGTTCCACTTAGCTGGCCTGCGATAGCTTCACGAATCTGATCACTCTTCTTCTTTATCCTCGTTACAGGAATGCCTTCGATGATCTCTTCGATGTCAATCCCTTCCAGAAGGCAGTTGAGGACGTATCGACCGACCTTACCGAAGATGTTCGAGAGGACCGACGAGATACTGATACAATTCGAGTCGAGAATATGATGGATTCTGTTCTTCACTCTGGTCTTGTCGTCTACGTAACGCTCTCTCGCCCTCGTCAAACTTCTCAGATCTCGGGCATCCTTCGCAAATATCCTTGAAGGCTTGATCTGACCATTGAGACAGAGTTCTGCGATCCACTCAGAATCGATCGTATCCGTCTTCCTGCCTGGCACGTTTTTGATTCTATATGCGTTGGCCACTATAAGTTCAACATAGCCCTCTAAGACGCGATAAATCGGGACCCAGTAGCTTCCTGTAGACTCAACAGCGACAGCTTCACAGCCGTTTGCGATGACCCAATCTCTAAACTCAAATAGCGATTTGAGGTCCATACTGAACCTTTTGGTGAGCTTCGTCCCGTCCATAAGTAAAATCGTCGCTATGAGGAACTTCTTGTGGATGTCGGCCCCACAACAAACGCTATACCTTCGTCGGTCCATCTTCCCCCCGTCCTGATATGGGCAGTTATAAAACCCTTAACGGGTGCACATTCTCATACGCGTTCGATGACGCATTCTGGCATCCGCCTGGGTAATGGTTAGTTTCCGCAACGAGATCTGAGTCCCAATGTCGGAGCGACCTTCACCGCCCATATCATGACACAATAGGCGATAGCCGGTTTTACATCCTTCGGGCATGAGCCTTCGGATCATGAGCGTTTCCGCATCAACGCTCCAATTCATAGTATTTTTCGCAGTCCTGCCCCAATAGTCTAATAATCTTAACAAGATTATCGTTCAAATTCGCGATCTTTAGATGCATTTCTCCATTAATCCAGATGGTTACTTCTGATACTCCCATGAACAGAAATGCTATCCACTTGAATGTTGGCTTTTGGGTCGGCTTTTTTGGCTCTTCGCTATTTCATGTGGGTAACTTCAAGATAGCGATAAGCGGACTCAATCATGCAAATACCTCCCATGAGTCCTGCCTCTAAGGCGATTGGTAGCGATACAGTTCATGACAGACCTGATCTCCGGCAATCATGAAGTTGTTACGACCGGGCCACAGGATTTGCGATCCCTTAAATTTACCCACACAAAACAGCGAGGAGCCGCTTTTTTAGCTGGCTTGGTACGGTCTCACCCGTCTCACGCATTCGTTTTCTGATCCGCCACTCTGCGACAGAATATATCATGAGCGTCAGGACCATAATCATGGCAAGAGCTTCAATGCGTTCTTCTTTCTTGAGATACACCTCCGCCACGCGGAAGCTCTTATCTTTCAGGAATCTGAATCCCTGTTCGACCGCTTGTTGCCCCTTATAGTAGCTTAGAATAGTATCAGGATCTATATTGAGATCATTCGTAGCTAAAATGAACATTCCAAGCCTAGATTTTTCTTTTGATACCTTATCATCGTCTAACTCGACCTGAGCCTCGATTAAATGAACTTCAATAAGCTTTTCATCGTTTTTAGGCCGTCCCCGTTTCTTATCCATTCTTCTTACGACCAATTTAACCGATAAATCCTTGAATTTGTGTAAAGGATGCTCTCTCAGCCATAGTTCAGCCTCTTTTCTTGCATCTGCCTCACAGGCGAACTCTCGGCACCTGAGTTTTGCCAGAGATCTCTCAGCTTGCCGATTCTCTTTTTCAAGCCGCTTTTCAAAGGTCTTTTCCATTCTCTCCTGCATCGGCTTAGACTGATAAACGACCCACTTTTGAGATATATCTCCATAATTCGAGGTTGTCGAGAAGCATTTGTACCTCGGGTCCAGGCATTCAACCAGATCAAGATCGTTATCTATCAACCGTTTGAACTCGGCCAACGTTGCAGGTACGCGAGTTATCCAGAGCATCTCGGCTCCAAGATGTCTGATATTTTTCTCGCTGTAGACCGCACTATCTGCTATGTAATAGGCGGCATTGTCCAGATCGAGCCCCCTCTTGATCTTCAAAAAGGACTCCATGATCGTGTTTTTATCTGACGCATTGCCTGAATGGACTTTGGCAAAAAGGGGTATGCCGTCCTGGTTTGTCACCAATCCCAGGACGAACTGCTTCAGGTCCATCCGGCCGTCTTTGGAATGGCCGAGGGTTATCTCGATAGCGTTTTGACCACTGGGGCCCTCGTAATTCCCCTGGACGCTGAAGCTCGTAGTATCGGCATGAAGTCGTTGAACTCCCAGATCCAGCTGGCTCATAACCTTCAGAGATACATCGTTGAAAAGCTCCGTGGGGCCGTAAGCGTAAATCGAATCAAGGGTTCTGCCGAGGGCATCATCGTTAAGATCTGATGCTTTGACACCTTCACCGAGCAACCTCTCGACGGGAAGCTTTTCGTAAAACTCTGGGAATAAATATAACCTCTGACCTACGAAACCCAATCCGTTCAAGATCATAGCCTTAATGATTTGAGAATGCTCAAGATTGTGATTTCTGAGCTTGGGAATCCGATCATCGATCAGATCTGCGATACCAAGCTGATCAAATACACCTGCAACTAAACCAAGATGATCAAGTGGAAGGGTTCTTATCTCCATGGTCGCTACTCCTAAAATCCGATATAACCAGATATTTAATAAATCTTTGCTATAAATTTTTCGCGAAAATGTTTGAAAATCAGACCGTTAGTGCGAAATGGCGGATTTATGAAGAGATCGCTCCCCGAATCAAAAGGCGCCGAAAAGTTATCCATATCGAGGATTTCGTTTCCATCCGCGTCCATCATGGTTGCGGAAACCCCGAAAACGGGCGAGATGAGAATGATCAAAATCGTAACCGCCACAACAGGCCAAAAGCTTGATGAACTTCTCCGCATAAATAACCCCCCCGCTATTTTTCTGTGATAGCAAATCCTACTCGTGTTTACATCCCAACACACCAAAAAATCCAATCGTCAATATTTCGATAAATGTAAATATTAACATAATAAATGACAGCTTAAATGAAATTGTTGCAAGTAAAGAATGTCTTTGTACTTCTATTGCATCACCGAAATATCCTAGAAAAACTTGCCCTAACGACACAAAAAATAGAGAAAGTATTATTGAATATTGAATTAAATAATCACTGTTCAAATGAGGCCGTATGACGAAAAGTAATATTATTATAGCTGAAATGGCCAAAAATGCTGAGAATAGAGTATCCCATAGGTCGTTAAAGAATATCTTTTGTGGAATGCTAAAATAATTATTTTTATAGATAGTAATCGCTTCTGCACTAAGCATGTACGTAGTATTAGTATCGATATTTAATGCGCCGGGAATTAGACCTAAATAGATATGCACAACATCTGAAATATGAGATATTAAAAAAGATTTATACGCTTCAGGTCCGTTATGCTGAATCCAAGTGCGAAATTCGGATTGATTTGCATAATTACAATTCACCGACGATGCGTGATGCCCTGAACATAGCAAAATATCTTCGTTTAATGGCATCCCAAACTTAGATACAAAATATTCTGTATATTCGCTATTTGGTAAAATACGTTTTCCGAATATATTTCTGAGACATGAGTTCCAACTATGAGCATATGCAATCAAATGCTGTTGTACATAATATATTATAAAAAATGGGATAGTTATTATAATATATGGAAAAGTTCGTATGTCTGTATTACTTTCTTTCAGATAACTCATGACAATATATGCTATATATGACAATAGATATATAACTGCTGTTTGTAATATTACGTACGAATTACCATTTCTAGTAAATGAAAATAACATACCTACAACAATAATGATTGATAATAACAATGTTTTATTTATTTTATTAATTGTAAACAGAATATTAAAAGCTAGGAATATAGCAAATAGGGAAAATGAAATTGACTCAGTAAGAATCATCACATCCCATTGAGTAATTAATGTGCTCAAACTTAATAATAAAATAGTTAGATAAGCTGAATATTTAATAACGCGGCTCTTAAATAATCTTGTTACGACCAATGCCAAAAAAATCCAAGAAATACAAGAGAAAATTACCTGGAATAAAATCACTTCAAAATTATTGGAATCACTTATCTTGAGTAAAAGTGGATAGGTAAATGGTCTACTACTCATATAAAAATTTAAGTCAAATAATGAATATTGTGATACTCTTACATAGCTAGATGTATCCGGGAATTCGATAGGAGTTACACGCAGCTGGTTTAATTTTAAAAATATATATATAAATGTTGGCATAAAATAAAGCATTATTGTGGATTTTGATTGAGTGATGGTTGATAGCTTAACGGCATCAATAAAGCCATTTAAAATGGATCCCATTCATTTACCTCTTGATATATCGGAAAATCCCCCAAACCATACCTCTGAAATAGAATGCCCCATTCATTCTCTTGAAATTCAGTTATTTTGTTCTTCCCAATTATCGGGTACCATATTTTATCGTGATAGGTCTCCGATCCAAAGATGAAGAACCTGAATATTGGCGAGTGAAACAGAAGCCGATGAAGCCATTTTACGCTCGCCGTCTTCTTCCTCAAAAACTGATCTCCCATTATTATAGGGCTTCTTTTGACTTCGAAACCGAAATTAAGCCGATCGAACTCTGTTCTGTTCATCCCCAGGATCTCAACTTGCTCCAGATCGCCTTCTCCCAGACCCCTGTCGTGAGCCATTTTTATATAATCTATCTTCATAGGGTCGAAGCCCATGATCTTCGCAGCGGCTGCATCTATGCTCACAGGGTCGTCGCTGGCCAGGATTATATTGCCGATAAAGGGCTCCATCGTCCTTGGACCGGCACCATTGCCGCAGACGCACCCGTCCATGGCCGTGAATATGCTCGGGTGGATCTCCCGCTGGATGGCCAAAAGATCAACCAAAATCTCGTGTATCTTCCTGTGAGCGTGGTGCCTGTACTTGGGAATCAGACCTCCAAACGCGTTCTTCATAGACCCGGTGGTCGTGGTGTGGCCATGTGTCTTGACCGTTGGCAGGTGGATCACATTCCGGCCGATGAACAATTCGGGCACGAGTATTTCGCCAAAGATCTCGTGCATCGCCAGCATCTCCGATTTGGGCTCATACGGCACCCATCCCACGTTCGTAAGGGGCTTGAACTCAACTCCGTATTTCTCAAGCACAGGCAGCCATTTATTGTTGTATGCCCCTTTCCAGGGATGGGTGACCACGGTCTGATTCTCCACGGCAACGATGTCTTCGTAGCCGTTCGACCGTAGGGATTTTAGGACGCCATCAAGTTGCCATGGGGCTGTGGAGCAGGCTGGGTAGAAGAGAGTCCAGGAAAGGTTGAGCTTTATCACCGTGCCCACATCTCTGGATACTGTATTCTCATCCCCCGCCAGATCCATGAGCTTCCCGTAATCATCCAGGACCGAACCAGGGCTCGTCCTGATCACGCTGACTTTTGATATAGTAGACGCCCCCCCACGAAATACGAAATTGCTCCTACGCCGACTGCGAACCACAGAGTAACTGCTCTTATTATAAATGTTACGGCTACGGTTGTAGATTTGTCGAGCATCAGGAGATGGCTGGAGAGGCCCGCCAGAGAAGCCTCGGTGACTCCCAGACCTCCGGGCAGCATCGTCAGAGCACCCGCAACCGAAGATATGGCATAGATGAAGGTCGATTCGAAGAGGCCAGCCTCAACAGATAGCCCTCTGAAAGTTAGGTAAAATGCCAGACATTCCATGAACCAGGCTACCAGGCTTATCAGGACTGCGAGGAAGAAGGGCTGCAGTCTCAGGAGAGCAAGAGAGCAAATGTAAGCTTTCCTCATGCCCTCAAACCGCGCAGACATATTAAATATCTTCAGCATAATCGTCTTTGATCTAAGCACCATCAGCATGCTCAGGAGTATAGCTACAACCAGGGAGAAGGACAGGATGCTCACTCTGAAGACGAAGACCCCAAAGGTGGCGAGAGTCAGCATGGCTACAACGTCAGTTATCCTGTCTATGAAGACTATCGGCAACGTCCTGTGCAGGTCGTATCCCCTAAGATCTCTGACCAGCCAGGACTTCCAGACCTCGCCAAACTTACCGGGGGTAACGGCCATGAGCAGCCCGCTGAGGAAAACGTAGAGGTTTTCTTTGAAGCTTATATCCAAACTAAGTACCTTGAAAAAGTAGTGCCACTTGACGGCTCTCAGAAGGTAGTTCGTAAAGGCGAGAGCCAGGAGAACCGGTATGTACTCTATGCAAAAGGAGGAGATCGCAGCCAGAACCTTCCCATAGTCGCCGTAGACCGTCATTATGAAGTAGATTATGACGCCCGCGATCAGACCGATCCAGAGGTTACCTTTCGCCACACTTTCACCCCCTTGGTCAGAGCCAGATAGGCTGGATTGCTGAGACCGCCACTTACCCGTGTCCTGCCTTCCAGAATGCAGGCTCTCGGCTCGATCGAGTACTCGGTCCAAGCTCGCCCCACCTCACGGTAGAAATGGGCATCGCTGCCACCCAGCATCGGCTTTTTGTCGTCCAGGCAAAGATCAACAGCTTTCCTGTTGAATAGGCACCTGGCGTTGAGAACCTCGATCGCATCTACGTCGTCTAAGACCGCCTCCAACCCCACGAACCCCTTCCTCACCTTGTCGAAGGGGTGAGGTATGGCCGAGACGCCGCCAGCTCGCCTGATTGCGGAGAGGACGTCCTCAAAGGGCCCGGGCTCGATCTCTTCATCTATGAAGTAGGCCAGAACCTCGCCTCTATCCGTGGTGATCTCCTCGCCGATTATGACCTCTAGCCGCAACTGCTCATCTCTGACGATCTCGAAAACTTCAAGGGCCCCTTCGATGGTGTTGTGGTCTGTAACAGCGATGCCAACCAGTCCCTTTTCTATGGCAACCTTCACGAGCCGTTCCGGCCTCATCCAGCCACATTTTTTGGATTGAAGCGTGTGAACGTGCATATCGAACTTCATGCATTCACCACGTAAAGAACCACGATGACCGTAACCATCCAGAGGCCGAGATTTGCCAGAGAGACCCTATCTTTCAGTATGAGCTCTGACTCGCCACCAAAATTCTCCAGGTAGACGAGCTGGACAAACCTGAAGACGCCATAAAATGCGAACGGGAGTGTGACCATCATGTACGCGTGGACATAGAATGAATAAAGGGCGTAAGACATCAGGAGCATCGAGATGGATATGTTCAGAAGATCCTCGACCATCTTCTCAGTGTACTGGGATAGGCAGTCCCTAGAGGATCCGGCGGTTAACAGCTCGTGCCTTCTCTTTCCGAACGCCAGGACAAAAGCCATCAGAAATACGCAGAGAACAAGCCAGGGAGAGACGCGCACGTTGATGGCAAGGCTCCCGGCGATCGCCCTCAGGACGAAGCCAAATGAGACTACCATCACATCTATTAAAGCAATATACTTTAGATAGAATGTATATAATAGATTAACACATAAATATAGTATTCCAATATAACCCAAGGGCCTGTTTAAAAATAATGAGGTTGATAAGGATACGGATAATAAGATGATGGATACTAATAGGGCCGTTCGAGTTGAAAGGGCCCCCGATGCTATTGGCCTGAGCTTCTTTTTGGGATGTAGCCGATCTTTTTCGACATCTTTTATGTCGTTTATGATGTACACGGATCCTGAGATTAAACAAAATACGATGAAAGCAAAGAGAGAATGCTGCCACATCTCGAAACTGAACAGATTATATGAAAAAATTATAGCTATGAAGACGACTAGGTTCTTGTACCACTGATACGGCCGCATAGACTGTATGATTTTAAGCAAGTGAGACCCCATGGGGGACCTCATAACGCACTAATGGTAAAAAGATGACGCTAACGTAGGCAGTCTCCCTGTTAGGGGTTGTTACCGGTCACGACTAATTTTGGAACCAGCTAAATAACGATCGAGAGGAAACCTATCGATCCATAGTTACGAGCATTTGGTATTTAGATCCTCCTCTCAAGTTATGCTATAGCAACCTTTGTCACGACATATTCAGATCTCAGCCCATCAGACCTCGGTAAGAGTCGCTTTTCATTGGTCATAGTTTAAGCCCAACATTTTTCTTTGAGTCGATGTCCGCTCATATATGGGTCGTGACTACATAGTCCAAAAAGCATCAGATTAAGCGCATTATAATTTCATCTCCCTGCTCATAATCTGCATTTCCCTCGAAGGGATAATAAGCCATCAGACTTCCTTTGATGTAAAGATCCTGAATATCGGCGTCAGAGAGTGCTTGGTTATAGATGCGAACATCATCTATAACTCCAGAGAAGTACTCGCCGTAGCTTGGGTTTGCCCCTATGGAAAAATACTCATGACCAAGCCGGAGAACGCCATTTTCTTGGTATACATCACCATTTACGTAAAGTTTTACTGTTTGGGCGTTTTGATCATAAACGACTGCTAAGAACTCCCACTCACCTGGAACAAATGGACACGCGTCCAGAGTTCCTCCCGAACCGCTAAACGCTGACCAACGATAAACTCCGCTGCGACGAATGATGCCTACCGTTCGATCGAATCCACCGTTATCACTCGAGATTACCTGCCTGATAGGTGCCGCTACATCATTGGCTTTGACCCAAGCTGTCATGGTCATCTTCGGCATCACGTCCGGGTTGATGTTCACTGGGGCGTAGATGTAGTCGTCGATCCCATCAAAGTAATATGCATTGTTGGGTTTTCCAAACCGGTCCGCAGTCAATGCGGCTCCATACACGGTCCCGTGATGCCCATTCCAGATCGCATCGTATGCATTTCCGCTGAAGGGATAATAAGCAACTATGAATCCTCGAAGGTAAAGTTCCTGAATGTCGGCGTCGGAAAGTGCTCGGTTATAGATGCAAACGTCATCTATAACTCCAGAGAAGTACTCGCCGTAGCTTGGGTTAGCCCCTATGAAAAAATACTCATGACCAAGCCCGAGAACGCCATTTTCTTGGTATACATCACCATTTACGTAAAGTTTTACTTTTTGGGCGTTTTGATCATAAACGACTGCTAAGAACTCCCACTCACCTGGAACAAATGGACACGCGTCCAGAGTTCCTCCCGAACCGCTAAACGCTGACCAATGATAAACTCCGCTGCGACGAATGATGCCTACCGTTCGATCGAATCCACCGTTATCACTCGAGATTACCTGCCTGATAGGTGCCGCTACATCATTGGCTTTGACCCAAGCTGTCATGGTCATCTTCGGCATCACGTCCGGGTTGATGTTCACTGGGGCGTAGATGTAGTCGTCGATCCCATCAAAGTAATATGCATTGTTGGGTTTTCCAAACCGGTCCGCAGTCAGTACTGCTCCGTACACATTCCCCGCATTCCCCCATTCAATGTCCAGCGTCTGCCAGTAGAAGGCGTAGTAGTCATAACTACCATACGACATGTAGTCGTCATAGTCCATGTCCATGCTGACGCGGAAGAGGCCGTTGGGCCGGTTGGAGGGCGCACCCCAGCTGTTCAGCATGATCCAGCACCGGTTGGTGTCGTCGTAGCCGACGCAGAGGACGGCGTGGCCCGCAAACTCCCCGTTGATGAGGCTTTTGCCCGAGGGGAAGCTCGGGTTCCAGACGGCGGTCTCTGGCTGATAGCTCCAGAAGTTTGTGAAGGCGTTCCACTCATCGTTCGTCGGCAAGAAGAAGGCGAACCAGACGGCCTTGTTCTGGTTCAGGACGTTCTTTATGTTGGAGATGGCCTGCTCCTGGGTCACCCCCGGACCGAAGGTGGTGATCGACTGCGCCTCGATCGAGTTTACCGGATAGCTGGGGGAGGTCGTTATGGCGGACCCGGGGACAGAGGTCTGATAATCTTCACAACTCCTTGCCCCGTCCTGCCAGTGGGCGTTGGCGTTGGTCCAGGGTATCGCCTTGTCCGATGCCGAGTAGAAGTTCGCTACATCCGAGAGCCACCCGCCGCAGCAGGCCCAATCTCCACCGCTCCCGCCGTCGAAGTTGGAGTTTAAGTACTGGATCGAGAGCCGGTCCTTGATGTTCCTCTGGACATTCAGGCCGATCTCCATGACCCCGGTCCCGGCCCAGGCCCAGCAGTCGCCGCAATATCCCTGGTCCCTCTCAGAGGGCGTGTACTTGAGACGGCCGAGAAGGCTGAAGTATCCCAGGGGCTCTGCATCGAGCCGGGCCGTCACGTTCGGGTCCAGGGGCGCCAATGGCGCGGCCTCGTACTCCTCGACCCACCTCTTCATCTGTTCGGGGGAGGGACGCATCAGCGGATGCTCAAACTCGGCGAGGAGCCGGTCTACCGAGCCGTTGTAGTTTCCGAAGTCGTACCTTTGGGCGTTCTTGTCGGTGAGGGTGATCTCGTACCATCCGCCACCGGGGGCGGTCTGGTTCCATTCGGGTTGAAGGTCCTCGAGGACTATGTATGAGCCTGGTGCAAGATCGCTGAAGCGGTAGCCTCCCACATCATCGGTGACGGCGTTCGCGATCTCATCGCCGTCCAAAATCAGCCTTATCGTCCAGCCCGGAAGGCCCGGCTCGCCCGGATCCAAAAAGCCGTTCCCGTTCTCGTCGTAGAAGTTGGTCCCGTTTATGGAGAGATGCATCTCCGAATCAGAGGGCTCTGAAAAGGGCTCTATAAAGGGCTCCGAAACGTTATCCACATCGGGGATATCGTTTCCATCCGCCCCCAAAAAGCCGCTGCCGTTCTCGTCGTAGAAGCTGGTCGCGTTTATGGAGAGATACATCTCCGAATCAAAAGGCGCCGAAGAGGGCTCAGAAAAGGGCATCGAAAAGGGCATCGAAAAGTTATCCATATCGAGGATATCGTTTCCATCCGCATCCATCATGGTTGTGGAAACCCCGAAAACGGGCGAGACGAGTACGCTCAAAACCGCTGCCAACACCAACGACACCGAGCACCACGAGCTTCTTTGCATTATGACCCCACTCCCTTCAAGCTTCGACCTCTGAGCACGTATCAAGCTGACATGACCCGAACGGGCCCGACTCGCCGAAGAGTCGAACAAATACCCCTTCGAGCCGAGATCCCGACGGGACCTCCAGCTCCGCTCCACATATCTATTTCCTTACAGATGCTCCGTTCATATAAATTGCTTTTTATCGACGACTTGCAGAATATCTCGAACTCGAGGCGGATGATCGGATATTAGATGGTCCTCCCAAACTTCAGCCTCAGAACCTCCATAAATCAGCCGCAAATCAGATGAGGGGCGGGTCAATAAAGAGAAATCCCCCGGCCCGGCGGCCGGGGCACCTCACATCGCATCTCAAAGAACCGTTACGCTCTTGGCTAGGTTTCTGGGCTTGTCCGGGTCCAGCCTCTTTTTCACCGCCAGCTCGTAGGCCAGAATCTGGATGGGTATCGCCTGAATTATCGGGTTGAAGTCGCATGACTCGGGCACCTTAATCCAGTAGTCGAAGGCCGGGCTGTCCCAGTCTGAGACCCCGATCACGTATCCGCCCCTGGCCCTGACCTCCTCGGCGTTGGACATTATCCGGTCCTCATTCTCCCTCGAGACGAATACGAAAACTGGGGTTCCGCTCTCTATGAGAGCCAGCGGACCGTGCTTCAGCTCACCTCCCGCAAAGGCCTCGGTGTGGATGTAAGAGACCTCCTTCACCTTGAGGGCCGCCTCCAGGGCCGTGGTGTACTGCAGCCCCCTCCCGATCATGTAGATGTGCTCTTTATCCGCGAGGAGCTCTGCCAGACGTTTGAGATTCTCCCTCATCGACTTGGAGGTGAGGTTGTAGACGTCCATGTAAAGGTCCTTCACCTTCCGAGCGCAAACCTCCTGGTCACCCCTCAAGGCGTAGGCGAGAAGGGCCATCAATACCACCTGGGAGGTGTAGGTCTTCGTTGAGAGGACGCAGACCTCAGGGCCCGAGTTCATCATGATAAGCATGTCCCCCTCCCTCGAAAGGGACGATCCCATGACGTTGGTGATGGAGACGATGGTGCTCCCCCTCCTCTTCGCGGCCCTAACTGCGTCCAGAACATCTGCCGTCTCTCCGGACTGGGAGACGGCGAAGACGAGGGTCCTCTCGGTGAGGAAGTGCTCGTAGTTCTCAAACTCCGAGGCTAGGACGACGTTCACGTGCATCCTCGCCACCTTGGAGAAGAGGTATGTCCCTGAAAGACAGGCGTTATAGCTGGACCCGCAGGCGACGAAGAAGACGCCGAACCCCTCTCTGATCTTCCCTGCGATCCTGCCGATCACTTCAGCGTCCTGAAGGATCGCCCTCTGGATCGTCTCCGCCTGCTCTGATATCTCCTTCAGCATGAAATGCTCAAATATGCCCTTCTCGGCCTCCTCCCGATTCCATTCTACGGTGCTCACGGGCCTTGATACCTCTCCCTCCTGAAGGTTGTAAAACCTGACGTCTCCCTTCTCTGCCACGACGATGTCATGGTTCTCGAGATAAACCACCTCCTTCGTCCATTCCAAAAAGGGAGATACGTCAGAGGCGAAGAAGGTGCCGTGCTCCGAGACCCCCACCGCCAGAGGCGAGTCCTTTCTCGCCCCTATGATCTTCTCCTCGCCCTCAGAGATCGCCAGGACCGCATAGCTTCCCTTGAGCCTCTCGAAGGCGCGAAAGCACGCCTCCTCGAAAGGTCCGAACGGCTCAAAGGAAGGCCCAACTGACTCCATGTTCCCATTAGGTTCCCCTTCGGCTCTGTCCCGAAAGATCGCTGACATGCGGTCCTCTATCAGATGGGCTATCACCTCAGAGTCGGTATCGCTGACGAACCGGTGCCCTCTTGCGATCAGCTCATCTCTCAGCACGTGGTGGTTCTCGATTATCCCGTTGTGGATTATGGCTATCTTTCCAGAGCAGTCGGTGTGAGGGTGAGAGTTGGCGGAGGATACCAATCCGTGAGTGGCCCATCTCGTATGGCCTATGCCGGTCGTCCCCTCTATCCCCTCAAGCCCGCATTTGACCCTCAAATCGTCGATCTTGCCGACGTCCTTTCTGATCTCGACACCACAGGAGACGACAGCCAGGCCGACGGAATCGTACCCCCTGTATTCGAGGCACTTCAGTCCCTTACAGATTATCGGAGAGGCTCTCTCCGATCCAGTATACCCAAATATTCCACACGTCCGTCATACCCCCTTCATATGATATTTATGAACTTGATGATGATCCCACCCCGACCGAGCCCAGAGCACCTCGCGATGCCTGCTTCCGACGCGCCTCGCGCCGTTGCCCATCCGGACGTGGTTTTCTAATGCAGATGATCTTATGAAGCCGTTGGGCCCGATGCCGCTAGTCTCTCCCGACGGCTCCCGATGTAAGATCCAGACCTACCCGTATCTCCCTCCTTGCAGATACTTGCCGGAGAGGACGGCTCCGGCCTTCGTCTCTTCCGATACAGGACCGGTTCTGACATAAGTATTTTTTCATTAGCGTCCGCAAGCTCCCAGGGCATTCCGATCTCAACCCACTGCCCCTCTCCAAAATGTAATTTTTGAAACGCGATTAAAATCGTTTAAATAATGAATTCTCGTTATATTCCGTCTTAATACGGAAATATTATCTGGGGATGTGTTTTAATTCAATTCAAATCGTTATCA
>Ga0334887_1000269_pt1 | contig 86521 bp, 66 predicted proteins | sample GraSluR1_MG_10_FD_207217 | JGI IMG/M metagenome (GOLD analysis project Ga0334887, IMG submission 207217) | Sludge microbial communities from methane-producing bioreactor in Wageningen University, Netherlands - Granular Sludge_18_07-R1 | ecosystem: Engineered > Bioreactor > Anaerobic >...
GATGCCGGCCGCCATGCGGGTCATGGCCTCCTTCTGTTGGAAGGCACCTTGGGTCTGCTGATCGGTTCCCAGGTGGACCTGGTCCTGGCCCTGCTCGATGTGCGCCGTGCCCTGCTCCAGGGTCGTCCTGCCGCGGGTGGCCTGGGCCGTTCCCTCTTCAACCAGGCCGCGTCCCCGGGCAATCTCCTGCTCGCCTTGCTGACGAAGCTCGCGTGCGGCCTCGGCAGGAGAGTCCTGGTCCAGGACCCGACGCGTCGCGGGAGCGCCCGCAGCCAGATGATGGGAACCGGAAATCGTCGACATGGTGCCTCCACCCGAGAAGAATGTTCCAGAAATGCCAGTGAACTGATGTTCCCAGTATGACACCTCCGGCCGCGAACCCTCGTTGCAGGGATGTTAACTCCGAGTAGGACGGATGGCCCAGGTCGCTCGTCGAAGACCCGGGGCCTCCCGACCCACCAGCGTCCGCGTGGTCAGAAGCGGAAGAGCCCCAGACCGCCTCCGTGACGCAGGAAGCTCAGCACGTCGGCCAGTTCCAGCGGTTCCAGCCGGCTCTCCAGCGAGCTGCCCACGGCTCGGACCTCGCGCATGCGCTCCAGGCCCAGGTCCCGGCACATGATGGCCAGTCTCCCGGCCTCGGCGGCATCCTCGCAGGGCAGGCGATATCGCTCCCAGCGGGAGGGGAGAAGTGGAACCCGACGAGCCGCCAGGCTCCCATTGGGTTCCACCGCGCTGCCGCCGCCTGGTCCGGCCCGGCGCGAAACCTCGGCGAAACTGCGGTCCCAGGCCTCCAGCCCTCCCAGAAGGTCGCCAGACACCTCGCGGTTCTGCTCGGTCCGATAACAAGAATGGAACAGGCGCTGAATCTGCAGGCCCTCGTCGCTGAGGACCCCGATCAGGAAGAGCTCGGTCAGCCGGCCCGCCGACACAAGCCACATCCAGCCGTCCTCGCGCGAGAAGTCCTCGCGGAATTCGCGGTCTTCGGGGGCCAGAAGGAGTTGGACCTGGACCTTGACCGCCCTCAACCCCGAGGTGCCCTCGGGGAAGGTCAGAACCCGATCCAGGCGAGGATAGGCCACAACCGTCTGGAGAGGCGCCTTCCACAGGAGGTTCTCGGAGGTACCGCTCCAACCGCCCGTCCCGGGCAACCCTGCCAGCGGGCGGGCCTCGAGAGGCGTGGCGGGCTGAAGGGCCAGCTCCAGGCTCCAGATCGAGCGAGGAGCCGCCAGCGAGCGGTCGTGCCCGATGCGATACCAGGACAGGTAGGTGCGATACAATCGGCGGAGGGTCTCGGAGGGGATCATCGGACTTCAGTTTCACCCGAAAGGCCGGCAAGTCCTGTCGCGCCCATGAGGGCACTGCGGGCGCCCGGCCCCGGCCCCGACCCGTGCGGCCATTGAAAGGCTTGACCCTTCTTGTCAATCCGCCTATCATTCCGAAAAGGCGGCGCGGGTCCAGCGGCGCGAGCCTCGGCATGCCCGGCCCGAAGCACCCCCCCGGAATTGGCGGGTCCTCATCGCCGGCCGGGAGCGCGGGGGCCCCACGCACATCGGGGAACCGGAGCATCCAGACACCCATGACGACAGGCCAGACATTGAACCCTCGACTTGCCCCCCCGGCAAGCGCCGGTTGGTGGTTGCCCGACGGCGAGCCCCCCCTGCCCGGCGCCGGCCCCCTGACCGAGGCTTTGCAGAACCTGAGCCGTCCCGTCTTCGTGGTGGACGGTCCGGCCGGCCCGGCCGTGGCCGGGAGCGGACGTGCCGTGCTGGGCGGAGTCGCCCCCGGCCCCGAGGCCTGGCCTCTGCGCGCCTGGGCCCCGCCTCTGGCAGCAGATCTCCTGGGAGACGCCGCCTTCCGCCAGGCCCACGGTCTGCGCTACGCCTGCGTGGCGGGCTCCATGGCCAACGCCATCGCTTCGGAAGAGCTGGTCGAGGCCATGGCCGGCGAGGGCATGCTGGGATTCTTCGGGGCCGCAGGACTGCCCTTGGAGCGCGTGGAGGCGGCCATCGACCGGCTGCAACGGAACCTGGGGGAGCGGGCCTTTGGCCTGAACCTGATCCACAGCCCCAACGAACCGGCTCTTGAGGCCGCCCTGGTGGACCTGTACCTGCGCCGCGGGATCCACCGCATCGAGGCCTCGGCCTTCCTGGGCCTGACCCTGCCGCTGCTGCGCTACCGCTACGCCGGGTTGAAGCAGACCCGCGACGGAACGATCCTGGCTCCCAACCAGGTGATGGCCAAGGTCTCGCGCCTGGAGGTGGCCGGCAAGTTCCTGGCTCCTCCCCCGCCGAAGATGCTGGCGGCGCTGGTCGAAGAAGGAACCCTCGACGCCCGGCAGGCCGAATGGGCCTCGACGCTGCCGGTGGCCAGCGACCTGACGGCAGAGGCCGACTCGGGGGGACACACCGACAACCAGCCGGCCTTCACGCTGCTGCCCACCATGCTGGCGCTGCGTGACGAGATGCAGGCCCGGCATGGTCACTCCGTCCGGGTCGGCGCAGCGGGAGGGATCGCCACCCCGATCTCGGCTGCGGCGGCCTTCGCCATGGGGGCGGCCTACGTGGTGACCGGCTCGGTGAACCAGGCCTGCGTCGAGTCCGGTTCCTCGCAGTTCGTCCGCGAGACCCTGGCCAAGGCGGGGCCCGCGGACGTGACCATGGCTCCGGCCGCCGACATGTTCGAGATGGGGGTCCAGGTCCAGGTCCTGAAGTGGGGGACCATGTTCCCCGTCAAGGCCCGCAAGCTGTATGACCTGTACCGCGCCTACGACAGCCTGGAGTCCCTGCCCCCCGAGGTCCGCAACACCCTGGAGAAGGACTACCTGCGCTGCACCCTGGAAGAAGCCTGGGCCTCGACCCGCGCCTTCTTCGAACGCCGGGATCCCAGCCAGGTCGCGCGCGGCGAGGCCGACCCCAAGCATCGGATGGCCCTGGTCTTCCGCTCGTACCTGGGGCAGTCGTCGCGCTGGGCCAACGCCGGGGAGCCCACCCGTCGGGTGGACTACCAGATCTGGTGCGGCCCGGCCATGGGAGCCTTCAACCAGTGGGTCCAGGGAACGTTCCTGGAGGCCCCGGCCCAGCGTCAAGCGGCCGTGGTGGCCCTGAACCTGATGCTGGGAGCCGCCGTCCTCACCAGAGCTTCCTGGCTTCGCACCCAGGGGGTCGAGCTGCCGCCCGAGGCGGCCCGCTTCGCTCCCCGAACCCCAGACCAACTCGCTCGCCTGCGATAGGAGACCCGGACTTGCACCCTGAAATCGCCTCAAACCCCTCCACCCCGCTGGCCCTGGTCGGCATGGGCTGCATGTTCCCGCGCGCCGGGAACCGCCAGGAATTCTGGCGCGTCCTGCGCCGTGGCGAAGACTGCATCACCGAGGTGCCTCCCACCCACTGGTCGGCGACGGACTGGTTTGACGGAGATCCCGCCAGCCCCGACCGCACCTATTCCCGGGTCGGTGGTTTCCTGGAGCCCTACCCCTTCGACCCCACCGAGTTCAACCTGCCCCCCAACTCGCTGGAGGCCACCGACACCTCGCAGTTGCTGGCCCTGGTGGGGGCCAAGGCCGCCCTGGAAGACGCCGGTTACGGCCCCAAGGACCGCCCCGTCCCCAAGGAACGGACCAGTGTGATCCTGGGGGTGACGGGAACCCTGGAACTGGTGGTGCCCCTGGGGGCGCGCCTGGGTCACCCCCACTGGCGCCGGGCCCTGCGAGAGGCGGGAGTGGACCCCGAAACCAGCGAGCGGGTGGTCCGCCGGATCTCGGAATCCTATGTGCCCTGGCAGGAGGCCTCCTTCCCCGGGTTGCTGGGCAACGTGGTGGCCGGGCGCATCGCCAACCGGCTGGATCTGCACGGGACCAACTGCGTGGTGGATGCGGCCTGCGCCAGTTCCCTGGCGGCCATCCACCTGGCGGCGGCTGAGCTCATCTCGGGCCGCTCCGACCTGGTGCTGACCGGCGGCGTGGACACCTTCAACGACGTGTTCATGTTCATGTGCTTCAGCAAGACCCCGGCCCTGTCCACCGAGGGCACCATCCGACCGTTCTCGGACGACTCGGATGGCACGCTGCTGGGCGAGGGGGTGGGCATCGTGGTGCTCAAGCGCCTGGCTGACGCCGAGCGCGACGGAGACCGGATCTACGCCGTGCTGACCGGCATGGGGACCTCCTCGGATGGCGGCGGCGGCGCCATCTACGCTCCGGACGCCTCCGGCCAGCGGCGGGCCCTGGTGCGCGCCTACGAGCAGGCTGGGGCCCCGCCCCGCAGCATCGATCTGGTCGAGGCCCACGGAACCGGAACCAAGGTCGGCGACGCCGTCGAATTCGAGTCCCTGCGCTCGGTGTACGCCGAGGACTCCAGCGACCTTCAGTGGTGCGCCCTGGGCACGGTGAAGTCCCAGATCGGCCACGCCAAGGCAGCCGCCGGAGCCGCCAGCCTGTGCAAGGCGGCCCTGGCCCTCCACCACAAGGTCCTGCCTCCGACCCTGAAGGTCCGCCGTCCCCACCCCAAGCTCGGAATCGACCAGAGCCCGTTCTACCTGAACACCGAGACCCGCCCCTGGCTCAGCCCCGTCGGGCACCCCCGCAGGGCGGCCTTGTCCTCCTTTGGGTTCGGGGGCAGCAACTTCCACATGATCCTGGAGGAGCACGGTTCGCACCGCCAGGCTCCTGCCTGGGATGGCTCGGTGCAGATCCTGGCGGCCTCCGGAGCCACCCGGGAGGCCGTGGCGGACCGGCTGGAGGAGCTTTCGGCAGGTCGGCCCGACACCCTGAGCTGGCGGGCGGACCAGTCACGCCGGAGCTTCCGGGCTGAAGACCCCTGGCGCGCCCTGGTGGTGGCCTCGCCCTCCGAAGTCCCGGCCCGCCTGATCGGCGCCGCAGAGGCCTTGCGGGCCGGGCGGGAGCTTCCCCCGGACTGTTTCGCCGGGGGGCCGGAGGCCACTCCAGGCCAGACCGCCTTCCTCTTCCCCGGTCAGGGCAGCCAGTATGTGGGAATGGGCCGGGTCCTGGCCACGGTCTTCCCCGAGGTGCTGGAGTCCCTGGAACACACCGAGGCCCTCCTTCCTCCCGAACAGGCTCCGGCCAGGCGCATCTTCCCCCGGCCCGCCTTCGACGAAGAGACCCTGGCCGAACAGAAGCAGGACCTGACCCGAACCGAGGTGGCCCAGCCCGCGCTGGGGGCGGTCGAGGTCGGCATGCTGGGCGTGCTCGGACGCTTCGGGCTGCGCCCGGATGCGGTGGCCGGCCACTCCTTCGGCGAGCTGGTCGCCCTGCACGCGGCCGGCCGACTGGAAGCCGACGCCCTGATCCGCCTCTCGGGTCTGCGCGGGCGGTTGATGGCCCAGGCCAACCAGGGGCAAGGCTCGATGCTGGCCGTCCAGGCTCCCCTGGAGGAGATCGCGGCCCTGGCTGCCGAGACGGGAGTGGTCCTGGCCAACCGCAACCACCCTCTCCAGGGGGTCCTCTCCGGCACCAGGGAAGCCCTGGCCCGAGCCGAGGCGATCTGCCAGGAGCGCAACTGGCAGGCTCGTCCACTGGAGGTCTCGGCGGCCTTCCACAGCCCGCTCTTGGAGTCCACCCGCGAGCCCTTTGCCGAGGCACTGGCCGAGCTTCCCTTCCTGCCGGGCACGGTCCCGGTCTACGCCAACGCCTCGGCAACGCCCTATCCCGAGGACCCGGAGGCCTGCCGGACCCTGCTGGCCGACCAGTTGCTGAGCCCCGTGGATTTCGTGGGGATCGTCGAGAACCTGTACGCGGCCGGAGTCCGCACCTTCCTCGAGGTGGGACCCAAGGCCGTGCTGACCGGACTGGTCCGCACCACCCTGGCCGAGCGCGAGCACCGCACCCTGAGCCTGGAGGCGCGAGGGACCAACAACGGTCTGGAGAACCTGGCCCGGGTCCTGGCCGAACTGGCCGCCCTGGGCGTCCCGGTCCACCTGGACCGCTGGGAGGAGCCGGCCTCTGAACCCCGGCCCAAGAAGATGGAGGTACCGATCGTGGGAGCCAACTACCGTTCACCCCAATCGCGGCCGACGCCGCCCTGGGAGGAACCCAAGCGGCCCGCTCCGGGCTATGAGCCCGCGCCTCCCTTCCAGGCACCGCAGCCCGCCGCGCACCAGGTCGGCGCCCCGCATCTTCCCACGCCGTCGCCCGCTCCCCGGCAGGCCGCTCCTGCGCCCATGCCGTGGACCTCTCCTCCGGCCAACACCTGGACGGCACCTCCGCCCGCTCCACCCGCTCCCTCCCCCGAGGCCCTGAGCGAAGCCTTCCGCACCATCCAGGAAGGGCTGTCGGCCATGCAGGCCCTGCAGCAGCAGACCACGGCGGCCCACCAGCGCTTCCTGGAAGGCCAGGAGCAGGTGCAACGGGTCTTCCACTCGCTGCTGGCCGGCCAGCAGCGCCTGGCTGAGGCGACCATGGGGGTTCCCTCCATGTCCGTCCCGATGCCTCCCACGCCCCTGACGGCCCCGGCGCCTCCCCCGCCGATGGCCTTCGCCGCGCCGCCGCCTCCCCCGCCGATGGCCCCTCCTGCGCCTCCGCCTCCCGTAACCCTCGCGGCACCTCCCCTGCCGGCGGCCAGACCGGCGACTCCGCCCCCCGCGCCGGCCCCGAAGCCAGGAGCCGCAGGCGAGGGGGTGACGTCCACGATCCTGGAGGTGGTGGCCGAGAAGACCGGCTACCCGGTCGAGATGCTCAACCTGGGCATGGACCTGGAAGCCGACCTGGGCATCGACTCGATCAAGCGCGTCGAGATCCTGGCCGCCGTCGAAGAGCGCCTGCCCGACCTCGCCGCCATCACCCCCGACGAGATCGGCACCCTGCGCACCCTGCGCCAGGTCGTCGAACGGCTGAGCGGCGGTCCGGAGGGGGGCCCGGGAGGCGACGGCGGGGGCGGGATGAAGGCCCCGGCGGCGCCTCCGCCGGCAGGCTCGGTGCCCCACCAGCCCGCTTCAGAACTCGTCGGGGCCGTGGCCCGGTCCGTCCCCCTGGCCGAGCGGCGGGTCCTGCGCATGCAGGCCTGTCCGCCCCTGGCCCCCTGCGGGCTTCCCGGGAACGGCACCTACCTGGTGGTGGATGACGGCGACCTGGCCAGCGCCCTGAAGAGAGCCCTGGAGAGGCGGGGAGCCACCGCCCGGGTCGTTCCCCTCCCCGAGGCCGCGGAAGCGGCCTCGAAGTCTTCTGGGGAGGAGATGGGGGGCCTGGTCCTGATCATGCCCCGCTCTCCTTCGGGAGCCTGGAACCCCGCCAGCGAACACATGCTCAAGGAGTGCTTCCGCATCGCCGCCGCCGCCGCTCCTGGCATGAAGTCCAAACCCGCCCTGCTGGCCACCATCAGCCGCCTGGACGGCCGCTTCGGCTTCTCGGGTTCCGGCTTCAACCCCGTGGCCGGAGGCCTGGCCGGCCTGCCCAAGGTCGCGGCCCTGGAGTGGCCCCTGGCCACCTGTCGAGCCCTGGACGTCGCCCCGGACTGGTCCGGCGAGGAGGCCGCCGAGGCCATCGCCGCCGAGCTGAGCAGCTCCGGCCCCATGGAAGTCGGCCTGTCGGCAGGCGGACGGGTCACCCCGGTCCTGGCCAGCTCTCCCATCGAGGGCCGAGTGGGCGTCGACCTGGAGGAAGGCGCCGTGGTCCTGGTCACCGGAGGTGCCCGCGGCGTCACCGCCGACTGCGCCCGAGCCATGGCGGCGGCCTTCCGGCCCACCCTGGTGTTGCTGGGCCGCTCGCCGGAACCCGGAGAAGAGCCCGCCGATGTCCAGGCTGCGCAGAGTCCGGCCGAGCTGAAGGCCGCCCTCTTCCGGCGCGCCACCACCGAAGGCCGCCAGCCCCGGCCGGCGGACCTGGAACGGGAAGCCAGGGCGGTGATGGCTGCCCGCGAGATCCGCCAGACCCTGGCCCAACTCCAGGCATTGGGGTCCCGAGCCCACTACTGGCCCCTGGACGTCCGCGACGCCGCCTCGGTCAAGGCCGTGGTCCGACGGGCCCGCCGCGAACTGGGTCCGATTCGCGGCCTGGTCCACGCCGCCGGGGTCCTGGCCGATCGCCGCATCGAAGACAAGACCGCCGAGCAGTTCGACTCGGTCTTCGACACCAAGGTCCAGGGCCTGCGCCACCTGCTGGCCGCCCTGACCGAAGACAACCTGCACTTCATGGCCTTCTTCTCGTCGGTCACCGCGCGCTTCGGACGCCCTGGCCAGAGCGACTACGCCATGGCCAACGAGGTGATGAACAAGACCGCCCGGCTGGAAGCAGCCCGCCGACCCGGCACCCGGGTGGTGGCGTTGGGCTGGGGGCCCTGGGATGGCGGCATGGTGGACGATTCGCTGCGCCACGAGTTCGAGAAGATCGGTGTCGGGCTGATCCCCCGCGAGACCGGAGCCGCCAGCCTGGTGGAAGAGTTGCGCCGTGGGGCCGCCGACGAGGTGGAGGTCATCCTGGGCTCCGGCTTCGCCCAGGCAACCCCGGCCTCTGAACCGATGGAGATGTTCCGGCGCTCCTTGGACCTGGAGACCAACCCCATCCTGCATGACCACGTGCTGGCCGGGGTCCCGGTCCTGCCCATGGCCTTGATGGTGGAGTGGTTGGGCGAAGCAGCTCGCCAAAGCTGCCCGGGCCGACGTCTGGTCGGCCTGGACGGACTGCGAGTCCTGCGTCCGGTCCGGATCGGAGACCCCGCGCCCACGATCCGACTCCTGGCGGGATCTCCGCGCCCTGACGGCCAGAACCTGGCCGTGCCGGTGGAGCTGCGCCTGGGTGAGGTCCTGCACGCCCGGGCCGAAGCCTTCCTGGCCCAGGACTGGCCACAGGCCCCCGGGATCGAGGCCCCCGAGGTGGCCAGCACGCCCTTCCCGCTGCAGGGCGAGGCGGCCTACCGGCAGTTCCTCTTCCATGGCCCCGGCCTGCAAGGTCTGGGTCGGATCCAGGGGTGGTCGGAGCAGGGATTGGAGGCGACCGCCTCGCGGGCCCCCCGACCCGGCAAGTGGCTTCTCAACCCGCCCTCACCCCGCTGGCTGGCGGATCCCCTGATCCTGGACTGCGCTCTCCAGGCCGGGCTGCTGTGGACCGGAGCGGCCCAGGATTCCCCCAGCCTGCCCCTCTTCGGAGCCCGCTACCGTCAATATCGCGAGTCCTTCCCGGCCAAGGTGCGCCTGGTCTTCCAGGTGAAGTCTTCCTCCCGGCTCCGCCTGGCCGGCGACGTCCTGTTCCTGGACAAGGATGGTCTGGTGGCCTCCTGGAGCGGACTTGAATGGGCCGTCGATCCGTCGCTCAAAGCCGCGTTCGCGGCGGGGAGCCTGGCAGCCAGATGAGCCGGAGCATCGCCATCGTCGGCCTGGGCCTGGTCTTCCCCGGAGCCCGCACCCCCCAGGAGTTCTGGACCCGGTTGACCCAAGGCCGGGACCTGGCCCGTGAGGTCCCCCCTGGCCGTTGGAGCCTGTCGCCCCTGGACGCCCTGAGCCGGACCCCAGGCCCGGACCGGGTCCCCACCCTGCGGGGATGCTTCGTCGATCCCACTCCCTTCAACGCCCAAGGCCTGCAGATCGACCCCGACCTTCTGGGGGACCTGGATCCGCTCTTCCGGATGCCCCTCCAGGCCGCGCGGGACGCCCTGGCCGATGCCGTCGAGCCGAATCTCCGACGCACGGGTCTGGTCCTGGCCGCCATCGCGTTGCCCACCCAGCGCACCTCCGCCTTGACCTGGGAGGTGCTGGGACGGGACTTCGAGCGACGACTTCGAGGCTCGGCCCCCCCCCCACGACTTCCTGCCGCCTGGAACACCGGGGCGGTGGGCCTCTCCGGCGGCCTGGTGGCGCGGGCCCTGGGTCTGCAGGCCGGGGCCTGGACCCTGGACGCCGCCTGCGCCTCGTCCCTGTACGCCGTCCACCTGGCCTGTGAAGAGCTGCTGGCAGGCCGCGCGGACGCCATGCTGGCCGGAGGCCTGTCCCGACCGGACTGCCTGTATACCCAGATGGGCTTCTCGGCCCTGCGTGCCCTGTCGCCCTCCGGGCGCTGCTCGCCCTTCGACGAAGCCGCCGACGGTCTGCTGGTGGGCGAAGGCTGCGGGATGGTGCTGCTCAAGCGCCTGGAAGACGCCCTGCGCGACGAGGATCGGATCTACGGCGTGATCCGGGCGGCGGGCCTGTCCAACGACATCGAAGGCAACCTTCTGGCCCCCCACTCCGCCGGACAACTGCGCTGCATGCGCGCCGCCTACCGGGCGGCGGGCTGGAGACCCGAAGAGGTGCAACTCGTCGAGTGCCACGGCACCGGAACGCCCACCGGCGACGCCGTGGAGTTCGCCAGCCTCCTGCGCATGTGGGAGGGCGGCGGCCGACCGGGCGGCTGCGTCCTGGGATCGGTCAAGTCGATGATCGGCCACCTGCTGACCGGTGCGGGGATCGCAGGCCTGATCAAGGTCCTGTTGTCCCTGCACCATGGCCAGCGGACCCCCCAGGCGAACTTCCGCCGGCCAGGTCCCGACATCCCCCTGGCGGGGAGCCCGTTCCGCATCCTCACCGCCCCGGAGCCTTGGGACCGTCGTTCCCAGGACTCGCTGCGCCGGGCCGCCGTCAGCGGCTTCGGCTTCGGGGGGATCAACGCCCATGTGCTGGTGGAGGAGTGGGACCCCGACCGGGCGCCGGTCCGGGTTCCCCGAGCCCGCCCCGAGGCCGTCGCCGGCGAGAGCGACCGGGTGCCCGTGGCGGTGGTCGGCATGGCCTGCCGCTTCGGGAACGTGCCGACCCTGCGCCAGTTCCAGGAGCTGGTCCTGGGCGGGGGCACCGCCCTGGCCGAGCGCCCCGCCGACCGCTGGCACCACGCCGAGGAGGGCCTGAGCCTTCCGGATCCTCCGGGTGCGTACCTGGAGGCCGTCGAGATCCCGGTCGGGCGCTTCCGGATCCCTCCGGCCGACCTTCCCGCCATCCTGCCCCAGCAGACCCTGATGCTTCAGGTCGCCGCCCAGGCCATGGAGGATGCCGGGTTGCCCCTGCGCCAACGCCGCGAGGAGGCAGGAGTCCTGATCGGGCTGGGGCTGGACCTGGGTGCGACCAACTTCCACCTGCGCTGGGCCCTGGCCGAGCGGGTACGCGAGTGGGCCCGGGAACTGGAGCTGGACGAAGAGGCCACCCAGGCCTGGTTGGCCGAGCTGCGCGACGAGGCCTGCCCTCCCCTGGATGCCCCGCGAACCCTGGGCGCCCTGGGCAGCATCGTGGCCAGCCGGATCGCCCGGGAGTTCCAGTTCGGCGGCCCCTCCTACGCGGTCTCCGCGGAGGAGGCCTCCGGCCTGCGGGCCCTGGAGGTGGCCTTCCGATCCCTGCAACGGGGTGAACTGGAGGTGGCCCTGGTGGGCGCCGTCGACCTGTGCGGCGACGTCCGCAGCGTGGCCAGCATCTCCCGCACGCTGGGGGACCCGCGTCCCTTCGACGGCAGGTCGACCGGATCGGCCCTCGGGGAGGGAGCGGTGGCCCTGGTCCTGAAGCGCCTGGACGACGCCGTCCGGGACCAGGACCGCATCTACGCCATCGTCCGGGGAATCGGTTCGGCCGGTGGAGGGCGCTTCGAGGAGGGGCCCGACGCCGAGGTCTACCGTCGGGCCCTGGAGAAGGCCTACGGGGACGCCGGGCTGGACGCCGCCACGGTGAGCTACCTGGAGGCCCACGGCAGCGGTGACCCGCGCGAGGATGAGGTGGAGGCCCGGGTCCTGCTGGACTACTTCGCGCGAGGCCGCACTCCCCTGGCCCTGGGCTCCTTGACCCCCACCGTGGGGTTGACCGGGAACGCCGCCGGCCTGGCCTCGCTGGCCAAGGCCGCCCTGTGCCTGTACCAGGAGATGCTGCCACCGCTCCGCGGTTTCCGGGAGCCTCGCGAAGGCCCCGAATGGAGCGAGGGCCGACTCCACGTTCCCATCCAGCCGACCTGGTGGTTCCGCAACCGCTCGCAGGGTCCTCGTCGAGCCGGGGTCTCCAGCATGACGCGGGACGGACAGTGCGTCCACGCCGTCCTGGAGGGGGCTGAGGCCCTGGCCTTGGCCGAAGAGAGGCGCCAACCCGCCGGCCCCGACCGGGTCGCGCTCTTCTCGGTCCTGGCAGAGTCCCCCGAGGACCTGGCGACGGAGCTCGGCCGGCTGGAGGCAAGCCTGGTGGAGGGCCCGATCCAGGAGCAGGCCCGGGCCTGGTGGTGGTCCTGTGAAGGCCGCTGCGGCCGCCTGGCGGTGTCCATGGTGGCCGACTCGGTCGAGGCGCTCCGGCGCACCTGCGCGCAGGCCCGAACCCACCTGCAGACGGCTCCAGAGCAGGCCCTGGACGGCCGAGGCGGGGTCTTCTACTCGCCTGAGCCCCTGGCCGAGTCCGGCCGGGTGGCCTTCGTCTACCCCGGCTCGGGCAACCACTTCCTGGGCATGGGTCAGGACCTGGGTGTCCGATTCCCGGAGATCATGCGCGACCTGGACCAGGAGAGCTGGCGCATGGCCGACCAGTTCATGGCCTGCTCCTGCCTCCCGCAGCGCGTCTCCTGGGAGCCTCACTGGCAGCGTCAGGCCGCCGAGGAGCTGGCCGCCGACTCCCACAAGATGATGTTCGGACAGGTCACCTTCGGCCTGATGATGAGCGACCTGCTGCGCCGGATGGGCGTCGAGCCTTCGTCCGCGCTGGGCTACAGCCTGGGGGAGTCCTCGGCCCTGTTCGCCCTGCGCGCCTGGCCGGGACGCGACGAGATGCTCTCGCGCCTGGAGCGCTCGCCCATCTTCCGGGAGGACCTCTCGGGTCCGTGCCGGGCCGCCCGGACTGCCTGGGAGATTCCCTCCGACCAGCCCTTCGAGTGGGTCGCGGCCGTCCTGACCCGGCCCGCAGCGGAGGTCCGTCAGGCTCTGGAGGCCATCCCCCGAGCCCGCCTGTTGATCGTCAACACCGATGACGAGTGCGTGGTGGGAGGCCCCCGCGACGCGGTGACGGAGCTGACCCGGAAGCTGGACTGCGAGGCCATCCTGCTGGAGGGCGTGGACACGGTCCACTGCGACGCCCTGGCTCCCATCTCCGAAGAGTATCGGGCCCTGCACGTCCTGCCCACCGAACCGCCCGAGCGCATCCGCTTCTACGGCGGGCACGCTGGCAGAGGCTATGAGTTGTCCTCCGAGGCCGCCGCCGACTCGATCCTGGGCCACGCCCTGCACGGATTCGACTTTCCAGCCCTGGTCCGCCAGGCTTACGAAGACGGAGTCCGCCTCTTCGTCGAGGTCGGCCCTCGCGGTTCGTGCTCGCGCATGATCCGCAAGATCCTGGGATCCCGGCCCCATCTGGCGCGCAGCGCCAGCGCCCGAGGGCAAGGCGAAATCCCCGCGCTGCTGCGCCTGCTGGCCGCCCTCACGGCCGAGGGCCTCCGCCCGGACCTCGGCGTCCTCTACCCCCGCCCCGAGCCCCCCATCCCCGAGACGTCTTCGGTCGTGCGGGTACCGCTGGGCCGACCGGCACCGCAGCCCCGACGGCCCCACCCGGCCAAGGCCTCCACCCCGGCTCCCCGCAACGGGTCCCGGCTCCAGGAGGCCGGCTTGCGAACCGCTCCGCCGGCCCTCATGCCCCCCACGTTCCCGGCGCCGGTCGCCCCGACCGCGGAGGTGCCTTCCGCACCCGCCCTGGCGCCGGCTCGCTTGCCGGACGCGTCCCTTCCGACGCACCCGACCCGGTCTCTCGGCCCCGCAGCCATGCTGGCCCGAGAGCTGGCCTGTTCGGCCCAGGCCACCTTCCAGGCCCACGAGACCTGGTTGCGCCTGTCCAACCAGACCCTCGAGTCCATGGGAGAGCTCCTGGCCCGACAGGCCGAACTGGTGGCCCGCACCGGCCTTCAGGGTTCCTCGGGCATCCCCACCCCAAACCCATTCGCTCGAGCCGACTTCTCCATCCAGATGGTTGCAGACGCACCGACCTCGGCGGCGGGGGGCTACGTGCGCGGGCACAAGCCCAGCCTGGCTCCGGCCGCCCTCCGCGTCTGGCTGGATCGCCAGAAGTGCCACGAATTCGCCGTCGGCCGCATCGGCGACGTCCTGGGGCCGGCGTTTGCCCCCATCGACAACCACCCCACCCGGGTGCGCCTTCCCGACGAACCCCTGATGCTGGTGGACCGGATCCTGAGCATCGAAGGCGAGCCCCTGACATTGGGGCCGGGGCGACTGGTCACCGAGCACGACGTCCTGCCGGGGATGTGGTACCTGGACGGCGGACGCGCTCCGGTCTTCCTGTCGGTCGAGGCCGGCCAGGCCGACCTCTTCCTCTCGGGCTGGCTGGGCATCGACCTGGTGACCCGCGGCGAGCGGGTGTACCGTCTCCTGGACGCCACCGTGTGCTTCCACCGGGGGCTGCCGGTTCCCGGCGAAACGGTCCGCTACGACATCCGCATCGACCGCTTCGTCCACCAGGGAGACATCTGGCTCTTCTTCTTCGAGTATGAGGCCACCATCGCCGGAGAGACCTTCCTGACCATGCGCCAGGGCTGCGCGGGCTTCTTCACGCATCAGGAGATCCAGGAGAACCGCGGACTGGTCCTCACCGACGAGGACCTGGCCCCCAAGCCCGGGCGCAAGGACTCCCAGGTCCGCGACCTTCTCCCGCTCCGGGCCGGGTCCTACAGCGAGCAACAGGTCGAGGCCCTGCGGCGCGGGGATCTGCTGGCATGCTTCGGGCCGGACTTCGCGGGGCTGCCGCTGGCCTCGCCCGTCGCCCTCCCGGGCGGACTGCTGCGCCTGATCCACCGGGTTCCGGAGTGTGATCCCCACGGTGGTCGCTGGGGCCTGGGCATGGTCCGTGCCGAAGCGGACGTGCACCCCGACGACTGGTACCTGACGTGTCACTTCGTCGACGACATGGTGATGCCGGGAACCCTGATGTACGAATGCTGCGCCCACGCGCTGCGCTTCCTGTTGACCCGTCTGGGCTGGGTCGGCGAGGCCGAACGCCTGGCCTACGAGCCGGTCCCAGGAGTCCATGCCGGCCTGAAGTGCCGCGGCCCGGTGACCCGGAACACGAAGGTGGTGTGCTACCAGGTCGAGATCAAGGAGATCGGCTACCGACCGGAACCCTACGTGGTCGCCGACGCCCTGATGTTCGCCGACGGGAAGCGCATCGTCGGATTCCAGGACATCTCCATGCAGGTGACCGGAACCACAGGGCAGGAGTTGGAGCGACTGTGGGCCTCCCGCAGCCAGGGCGCCTCGAGCCCTGCGCCCTCCTGGGCAAGCCCGCCTTCTCCTCCCTCGCCGGCCTCTGCCCCGCCAGACCTGTCCGCCGAGCCCTCACACATCCCGGAGGACCTGGCTCCCGGAGCCATGCCGCCCCCCCCTGCAGGCGTCCCTGTGAAGCCAGCCGGCCACCGAGGCGACGCGATCCTGCCGGCGCTCTACGACCGCGAGAGCCTGCTGCAGTTCGCCACGGGCCTGCCCTCACGGGCCTTCGGGCCCCATTTCCAGGCCTTCGACCGGCGCTTCATCGCCCGGCTTCCGGGACCGCCCTACCAGTTCCTGGACCGGTTGACCTGCGTCGACCACCCCTTCCTGCAGATGAAGCCCGGAGGGTGGGTGGAGGCGCAGTACGACGTCCCGGCTCAAGCCTGGTATTTCCGGGCCAACCGCCAGCCGACCATGCCCTTCTGCGTGCTGCTGGAGATCCCGCTGCAGGCCTGCGGCTGGCTCTCGGCCTACGCCGGCTCGTCAGCGCGCAGTCCCCTGGACCTGCACTATCGCAACCTGGGAGGGACGGCCACCCTGCACCGCGAGCTGGACGGCCTGACCGGCACCGTCACCATCCGGGTGCGCATGACCCGCGCCTCCGAGGCGGGGGGCCTGATCGTCCAGTCCTTCGACCTGTGGATGGGAGTCGACGAAGAGCCCCTGTACGAAGGGCAGACCACCTTCGGATTCTTCCCTCCCGAGTCCCTGGCCCGACAACTGGGAATCCGCGACGCCGCCGAGAGGACCTGGACCCCGGAAGGCCAGGGGCACCTGCTGCCCCTGGGAGATCCGCACCCCCGCACGCCGGACGATCCCCACGTCGACCCCGCGCGCGGCCTGGATCTTCCCGGCCGGGCGCTGCTGATGCTCGACGAGGTGGAGTGGCTGCCCGATGGAGGTCCCGCGGGTCTGGGCTACCTGAAGGGAACCCGCCGCGTGGATCCCCAAGAGTGGTTCTTCCGGGCCCACTTCTACCAGGATCCGGTGGTCCCGGGCTCGTTGGGGCTGGAGTCCTTCCTGCAACTGCTGAAGGTGGCCGCGCTGCAGATCTGGCCTGAATGCGCCGACACCCATCGCTTCGAGTGCATCCTGACCGGAGAGCCGCACACCTGGATCTACCGGGGCCAGGTGGTTCCCACCAACCGCCTGGTGTGCGTGGAGGCCTGCCTGACCGAACGGCGCGAGGGCCCCGAGCCCGTGCTCAAGGCGGACGGCTTCCTGAAGGTGGACGGCCTTCCCATCTACGAGATGCGGGACTTCGGAATCCGGCTGGTGCGGCGCTAGAGACTCCGCCCCCAAGGGGGCGGGGCCTCTAGGAGGTGCGCATGACGACCATCTGGAGGCTGGTCATGTCCTCGATGGCGTAGCGCACCCCTTCCCGACCCAGGCCGCTCTGCCGGTTTCCCCCGTAGGGCATGTGGTCGGCCCGCCAGGCGGGGCTCTCATTGACGATCACCCCTCCGAAGTCCAGGGCCTTCACCGCCGCGAAGGCGCGCTGCAGATCCCGCGTGAACACGGAGGCCTGCAGGCCGAAGTCTCCGGCATTGGCCCGCTCCAAGCCCTCTTCGAAATCCTCCACGCCGATCACGCTGGCCAGGGGCCCGAAGACCTCCCGGCAGACCACCTTGGCCTCCGGGGCCGGATCGACGAGCACGGTCGGCCAGAAGACCGCCCCCTCGCGACGCCCTCCTTCGACCAGCAGGGCCCCTGCCCCGCAGGCCTCCTCCACCCACTCCTCCAGTCGGAGGGCCTCGGAGAGGTCGATCATGGGACCCACATCCACCTGCTCGTCCAGGGGATCCCCCACCACCAAGGCGCGCGTGGCCTCCCGGAAGGCCTCGAGGAACTCCTCCTTCCGGGAACGGGGGACGTAGATCCTCTGGACCGAGATGCACACCTGCCCGGAGTTCGCGAAGGCCCCCAGCGCGCAGCGGCGGGCCGCCAGTTCCAGATCGGCGTCCTCGGCCAGGATCACCGGGGAGGTATTCCCCAACTCCAGGGTGAGTCTCTTGATCCCCACCTGGCGGGTCAGGGCCAGCCCCACTTCGCGGCTTCCCGTGAAGCTGACCTTGGCGATCCGCGCATCGGAGACCAGGGCTTCACCCAGGGTCCGCCCCTCCCCCACCAGGACCTGCACGGCGCCCGCAGGCAGCTCGCTTTCGGCCAGGATTTCGGCCAGGAGCAGGGCCGAGAGCGGGGTGGCGCTGGCGGGCTTGAGGACCACCGGACAGCCGGCCGCCAGGGCCGGGGCCAGCTTGTGGGCCACCAGGTTCAAGGGAAAGTTGAACGGGGTGATGGCCGCCACCGGGCCAACCGGACGGCGCTGCCAGAAGCCAAAGAACCCCTCGCCGGAAGGCAGCGCATCCAGGGGAACCACCTCGCCGCCCAGGCGACAGGCCTCCTCGGCGCCCAGGCGGAAGGTCGAAACCGCGCGTTCCACCTCGGCCCGGGCGAACTTCAGGGCCTTGCCGGCCTCTGCGGCCAGGGTGCGGGCGAACTCCTCGGAGCGCTCCTGGATCCCCCGGGCGACCCGGTCCAGGATCCCGGCCCGGCGGTGGGCCGGCAGGCCGCAAAGCCGGGGGAAGACCTGGCGGGCGCCCTCCACGGCCCGGTCCAGGAGGTCGGGATCACAGATCGGGACGGTCCCCAGGACCTCCCCGTCATACTTGTTGCGGACCTCCAGGCGCCGTCGGGTCTCGACCCACTCGCCGTTCACATACAGCAGTCGCTCGCACATGACCGGGCCTTTCGCGGATCCCGCCAGGGAGGCCTCCCGCTGGATGGAGTGCACCGGCAGTCACACCTGCGGGGCAGATTCGGCCCCCGGTGGGACCGGGACGAGCCGCTGTGAGACTTCGAGCGCCCCTCGTGCTGCGGTGGCCGGCCGGCTGAACCCGGTCAGGCTCCCTGGCCCAGGACGGCTCCCAGGAACTCCTGGAGGCGAGCAGAGGAGGGTCGTTCCAGCAGTTCGTCGGGTGGCCCCTTCTCGACGAGCAACCCCTCATCCATGAAGCAGAGCCGACTCGAAACGGCTCGGGCAAAGGCCAGATCATGGGTGACCGCCACCATGGTGGTGCCTTCCCGGGCGATCTCGGCCAGCAGTTCGTTGACGCCAGCCACCATCTCCACATCCAAGGCGCTGGTGACCTCGTCGAGGAGCAGCACCCGAGGCTCCATGGCCAGGGCCCGGGCGATGGCCACGCGTTGCTTCTGCCCGCCCGACAGCTCGGCTGGCCACGCCGAGCCGCGGTCTCCCAGGCCGACTCTTTCAAGCAGCCGCTCTGCCCGGGTCCGCGCCTCCCTCCTCGAGAGACCCAGCACGAAGCGAGGCCCCTCCTCGACGTTGCCCAGGGCCGTCAAGTGAGGGAAGAGGTTGAACTGCTGAAAGACCATGCCCATGTGGGTCCGATGATGAGCCGTCGCGGCCGGAGACATCCGCTTGTAGTCGACGAGCTCTCCCTGCCAGAGGATCTCGCCGGCATCGGGAGTCTCCAACAGGTTCAGGCAACGCAGAAGGGTGCTCTTGCCTGAACCCGACGGACCGATGATGCTGACGACCTCCCCCAGGCTCACTTCGAAGTCCACACCCCGGAGGACCTCCGTGGGACCGAAGCTCTTGCACAGTCTCCTGACCTGGATTTCAAAAGCACTCATCGCACCCCTCCGCGGCGACCTCGAGAGCGGCCCAGCCGGAGCTCGACGGACCGGACCGCGGCCGAAAGGCCCGTGATGAGGACCAGGTACAGGAGCGCTGCCAGGATGAAGGGCAGGAACGCCTGCCCGGTCTGGAAGACGATGTTCCGGGCCGAGTAGGTGAGCTCCACCAGGGTGATGGCCCCGACCAGCGAGGTGTCCTTGATCAGGACAACCATGTTGTTCCCCAACGAGGGGAGGGAATCACGAAAAGCTTGAGGCAGGATGATCCGGCGCAAGATGACCGACCGCACCATCCCCAGGGACGCGGCGGCGTCCCACTGCCCCCGGTCTACCGCCAGGATGGCGCCGCGCAGGGTTTCCGCGTTGTAGGCGCCGGCGTTGACGACCAGGGCAGCCAGGGCTGCCCCAAAGGCCCCGACAAGCTCGACACCGGTCAGGTGGTTCACCAGGGTCGCCACCCCGAAGTAGGCCAGGAATAGCTGAACCAGCAGCGGAGTCCCTCGGACCAGAAGGATGTAGCCTGCCGCAGCAGCACGGAGAATCCTGCTCCGACTCACCGCGGCCAGGCCAGCCAAGGTCCCCGTGAGCAAGGCCAAAAGGGCGGTCAACAAGGACAGGCGCAGAGTGAGGAGGGCCCCCTGGCCAAGCAGGGAGAGCATGGATGGCACCTCTTCCGCAAACCGGGCCCTCCGTCCCGAAGCCAGGGGGCGCAAGTCGAGGGGAAGTAGGCTGACGTGCTCCGACCAGGCCTGGAGAAGCACTCCCAGATCCGGGTCCTGACCGACCCAGTGACGGTAGAGTTCGGAATAGGTCCCATCCTGGACCATGGACAGGAGGGCCAGATTCACTTGACGGACCAGTTCAGGGGATCCCTTGGGCGCAGCAATGGCGCAGGCCTCCCGGTAGAGGAGTCCTCCCCGGGGGACGATATCCACCGCCCGTCCCTGTTGGAGATAGAAGCCGCCGACGATGCGATCGGAGACGAAGGCATCCACCTTGTCGGTATTGCAGGCAGCAACGATTTCCGCCTCGCTGCCGAAAACCAGGATCCTCGCCTGGCCGAAGAGTTCGGGATGGTCGCGGATGTAGCGAGTATAGGTGGAATCCTCAGTGACCCCGACCCGGGCTCCCTTCAGACTGCCTCGTCCGCTGCGGACGAAGACCTGGGCCCCGCTCACATAGTAGGGCAAGGTGAAGTCCAGGGACTGCACCCGATCCGGCGTGATGGCCATCGAACCGCAGATCAGATCGAACTTCCCTGCCTGCAGTCCTGCCTGGATTCCTGCCCATTCTGCCTGGACCAGGACCGGCGTGCGTCCCATCCTCCGGGCCACCTCACGGGCCACGTCTGCGTCGAAACCGACCAGACGCCCTCGGGCATCGGTCGTCGAAAAAGGCTGAAAAGCTCCCGACATCGCCAGGGAAAGAGGTTCTTGAAGAGGCTCTTCAGCCCGGGCCTGCCCGAGAAGGGCGACAACTGCCAGGAAGAGCAGGAGGCTCCGAAAGACGGACATTCCTTCCCCGTTCCTGGTGGCACGAGCAAAAGTCCTGCCTGGACCGGAAATCGCCCGGTTGCGACAGGGCCCTGACGCTTGCCCGGGACCCCCTCAGGATGGGAGCGCTCGCCGGCCAGACGACTTCAGGGCAGCAGGCCCGCCGCCTCCAGGCGCTCCAGGCCTGACAGGAACTCTCCGGACGCCCCCCACAGGGAGACCTGCGCCCAGGCCAGGGGGGTGTTGGCTCCGGGAACCCGGGCGCTGCCGGAAGGCAGGCGGGTGACGTGCTGCCAGGCCTCGGGAACCGCCGCCGTGGGGGCCGGCACCCCGTTGGATTTCAGGCCCCCCCCGGATCCGGTCACGCGGGCGTAGGCCCGATTGAGGTTGCGGGTGGCCCCCGCCCAGGCACGCTCCAGCAGGGCCCGCTCATCGCGGCTCGGCTGGCGCCCCTTCGTGGAATCCAGGATCTTCATGGCCTGCCGGACGTAGCCCCGAGCCAGATCCGAGACCATGAACCACTCGGCCTCGCGATCCGGGGTCGACAGGCTGGCCCGGGCCGCGAAGACCGCCGGGTCGCTGGCATCCTTCGAGCCGAACTCATCCAGGATGCGCTTCCACTCCAGGTTGATCCGCCCCTCGCGGTCGACGGCGATGTGGTAGTTCATCGTCAGGTAGCTGTCCGGCGAGCGGACCTCGGTGCCGTCCTTCAAGGTCAGGGTGAAAGGCGCGTAGCGGATCATGCCGTCCTCACGGACCAGCGCCCGCTCCAGGGTTCCCAGCAGCTCCAGGTTCAGGGCGACATCCAGGCGAGGGTCGTCGGCCAGGGTGCCGCCGGAGGAGGCCAGGAAGACCAGGGACGAGTCCATCTCGCGGTGCCCTGGGCTCTCGGCCAGGAAGGTGCGGCGGACCCGGCGGCTTCCCGCCTCGATCCAGCGGTCCAGTTCGGCGGTGCGCCCCAGGAGGGCGCCGTGGGGCTGTTCCCGCAAGCGCCGGCGGACCCGGACCACCTCGGGATTCGCGTCATAGGCGGGATTGGCCATGAAGTCGCGGACCGAGGCCAGGCCACTGCGAATGGCCTCGGTGTCCCAGGTCAGGCCACCCGGGAAGGGCGTCTCCTCCCAGTTGCCCGCCGAGGGCGCGCTGGGGTAATCCAAGGCGACGAAGTAGGCCGTCAGGTTGGCGATGGCCTTCAGGATCCGGTCGTCGACCGCGCCCGAGTCGGCGAACCCCCAGGGTTCCTGGCGCACCATCCCGGCCGTCAGGGCCTGGGCCAACGCGCCCAGGGCCAGCCCGTGGGACTCCAGGCGCTGGTTGTTGAACCAGTCGGGGTCCCGCTGCAGGTTGTGGGGGAAGAAGATGTGGGCCACGCCCTCTTCGGGACCGCCCTGGCGATAGGTGTCGGGGTCGGCGATGGCTCGATCGAAGGCGGCCTGCTCGGTCGGGTTGGTGTAGAAGCGGGCCAGGGTCAACAAGGCACGGCGCCAGCCGGCGGGTTCGGCCTGTCGCTTGTATTCACCGGTCCGGACGGTGTCGGTCACCCACTGGCGCTCCGACATCTCGGGATTCTCCGAGCTGGAGACCCCGGAGGTGGAGGCCAGTCCGGTCTCGGGGTCGATCCTCAGGGCGAAGGTCCCCATCTGCCGGGCCTTCTCGAAGAGGTCTCGGAAGGAGGCCGCCCCGTAGGCCGGTTGCAGCAGATCCCCCAGCTCGTGGTTGTGCACCGGCACGCGGATCTCCCCGATCTGCCGGATCCGGGGTGGGTTCTCGGTGGCCTCCAGCACCGTGGCCAGGGTGTCCCGCAGGACGCGGGCCGAATCCGGGAAGGCGTTGAGCCTCTCGGGGGTCAACCGGGTGTCCAGGGTGCGCGTCGCGCCCGGACGGTCGGGGTCCGGAACGGACATGGTGGCGCGACCCAGCGACTCCTGGAGGCGCGACAGCCAGGCGGCGTCCTGCGGACCGAAGCTGCGGCCCTCCTCGACGATCCGGGTCAACCGTCCCAGGGCCTGGCGGGCGACCTCAACGGGTTCCTCCGCAGCGGGAGAAGCCAGGAGCGGGCCTGGAAGAGCCATCCAGAGCAGGGTCAGGACCAACCAGCGGATCAGGCGACTTGACATGTTCCCTCCGGGACAGCCCAGGTACCCCCGCCCCTCGGAGGGTCCCGGTCCGATGATGGACCTGTGCAGGAGCGCCCTCAGCGACCGGCGCCGGGATCCTCCAGGCCGGCTCGAACCAGCGTGTCCTTGTTCAGACAGCGCTCGAAGGCAGTGTGGACGTCCACCCGGCCTTCCTGGACCAGTTGGACCAGATGCTGATCCATGGTCTGCATCCCCTCCTTGGTCCCCATGTTGATGAAGGAGGGGATCTGGCTGGTCTTGGCCTCGCGGATCAACCCGGCGATCCCGAAGTTGACCAGCATGATCTCCTGGACCGCCAGACGCCCCTGCTCGTCCGCGGTGCGCAGCAACTGCTGGGCCACCACTGCCTTGAGCGAACCCGACAGCATCGAGCGGATCTGCTCCTGCTCGTCGGCCGGGAAGACGTCGATGATCCGGTCCACGGTCTTGGCCGCCGAGTTGGTGTGCAGGGTTCCGAAGACAAGGTGACCGGTCTCGGCTGCGCGGATGGCCTCGGCGATGGTCTCCAGGTCGCGCATCTCACCCACCAGCACGATGTCGGGGGACTCGCGCAGCGAGGCGCGCAGGGCCGTCGAGAAGTTCCGGGCGTGAGAGCCGATCTCTCGCTGCTGGATCAGCGCCTTGTCGGAGACGTGCACGAACTCGATCGGGTCCTCGATGGTGATCACATGCACGTTGCGGTTCTGGTTGATGTGGTGGATCATCGCCGCCAGGGTCGTGGATTTTCCCGAGCCCGTCGGCCCCGTCACGATCACCAGGCCTTTCAGGAAGCCGGCAATTTCCTTGAGGATCTTGGGCAACCCCAACTCGTCCAGGGTCGGAATCACGGTGGGGATGATGCGGAAGACCCCCCCGATGCCCCGGTGCTGCAACAGGATGTTGACCCGGAAGCGGGCCATCCCCTCCACCTCGTAGGAGAGGTCGACGTTCCCTGTCTCCAGGAAGATCTGGCTGCGGGCCTCGTCCAGGATCGGCAGCAGGAGCTCCTCGAGGTCCTCGTTCTCCAGGGGGGTCTCGTCCATGAAGTGGATCATGCCCTGGAGGCGCATCGCCGGCGGGGCTCCGGACTCGAGGTGGAGGTCGGACCCTCCCGCCTCCACCACCTCCTTGAGGTAGGCATCCAATACCGGGTTGAGACTCATACCACGCCTCCGACGATCCTGGCGAAGGAACTCTTGTCATGGGCCAGGTCCAGGGCATCCTGCCCGGCGACGATGGCCCTCTCGACCAGTTCCACCAGGGACTGATCCATCAGGCGCATCCCGTAGCGATGCCCCGTCTGGATCGCCGAGTTGATCTGGTGCATCTTGGCATCGCGAATCATGCTGCCGATCGCGCCGGTGTTGATCATCACCTCGACGGCCACCGCCCGCCCCTTCCCGTCCAGCCGTGGGACCAACTGCTGGGAGATGACCCCTCGCAGCGAGTCCCCCAGCATGGTCCGGATCTGGGATTGCTGGGAGGCCGGGAAGACGTTGATGATCCGGTTGACGGTCTGGGAGGCCGAGACGGTGTTCAGGGTGCCCAGGACCAGATGCCCCGTCTCCGAAGCCGTGATGGCCAGGGACATCGTCTCGAGGTCGCGCAGCTCCCCCACCAGGATGACGTCGGGGTCCTCACGCAGGGCAGCCCGGAGGGCCGAGCTGAAGTTGATGACGTGGGTGCCCACCTGGCGCTGGACCACCATGCACTGCTTGATGGGGTGCACGAACTCGACGGGGTCCTCGATGGTGATCACGTGCAGAGGTCGGGACTTGTTGACGTAGTCGATCAGCGCGGCCAGGGTCGTGGTCTTGCCCGAACCGGTCGGCCCTGTGACCAGGAGCAGGCCCTGGTGGAAGTCCATCAGCCGGGTGATCTCCTGGGGCAGCCCCAGGACGCTGGTGGTCGGGATCTCGATGGGGATCGCCCGCAGGACCAGGCTGGGACCATGCCGCTGGTAGAAGGCGTTGCCTCGAAAGCGCCGAGGACCGAAGCCGGGCAGGTCCACCTGGTAGGCGAAGTCCTGGTTCTGCTCGACGGCCAGGCGCTCGGCGTCCTGCTCGCTCAGGACCATGTCCAGGGCCAGTTGCGCCTCCTCGAGGGTGGTCTCGGGATGGTCGGTCTGATGGAGGCGACCGTGGATCCGGTAGGTCGGTCGATGCCCGGTGGCGACAAGCAGGTCCGAGCCTTGCTTGCGGAGCAGCTCCAAGAGCAGGGTATTGATGTTCATTGCCACCAGGATTCCTCCCACCAGGCACGACGTCCCGGGTCCGGCGACCTGGACCTTCCATTCCCATGTCGGGAACAGGGCGCAAGCCGGAATGCGGGACACCGGGCAGAACTTCTTCGCCCTTCGACCGATCTGCTCGAAGGCCTTCCGGCAGCGACGACGAACAGGGCTGCCATTCCCGGGTCTTGAGCGCAACCTGCCGCGCGCCGCCTCCGGGTCTTCCCTAAACGCGCCGTGCGCGAGAACAGGAGAGAATCGACTTGTCTGCCAACCGGCTGCTTTCTTCGGACCTGCACATGGGGTCCCCCATCTACAGCTCCAGCGGGGAGAAGATCGGACGACTGCGTTTCACGGTTTCCGACCCGGCCCCCCCGTTTGCGGTCCGTCAATTGATCATCGAAAAGGGCATGCTGCTGCAGCGGGATGCCGCCGTCCCGGTCGAAGCCGTCCTGGCCTCCGAGAAGAGCGGAATCCGCCTGAGCCTGACCAGCGCCCAGGCCTTGGAGCTTCCCGAGTTCACCGAGGGCCGCTTCTTCCAGGGCCCGAGGGAAGGCATGCGCGAAGGCCACCGCGACAGCCCGCGGGATTTCCACCGCGAAGGCGGCCCGTCCGGAGCGGGCAAGCGCGGGCGTCGCCAGGGACGTCGCGGTCACTACTCGGATCGCCAGGGGCCCGGCCGCTGAGGAAGATCGAAGGTCCTGCCCGCGTTTCGCGGGCAGGACCTTCGGCGTGAACCCGAGCCAGGAAGGCCCGAAGCGACCAGGTGATTCCTCAGGTCGCGGGGTTCAGGCCCTGGGGCTTCTCCGAAAGAGCGTTCAAGAGACCCACCGGGGCTCCCAGGGTCCCTGCCGGGGTTGCCTGGGGTTGGGGAGGCCGGGTGGGCTCCGGCCCGGCCTGCGGAACCGGTTGCTGAGCCTTCTTCTTCAAGAACCGGGCCGTCTGGATGGCCCCGCCCACGGCTCCCACCGCCGTCGTGACGGCCAGGCCGGGCAGGCCGAAGAGCAGGCCCACGGGTCCCACCACCAGCGATCCCATCACCGCCCCGGCCACCAGCTTGCCACGCTTGCTCAGAGGGTGCTTCTCGATCCAGGGTTCCACCTTCTTGTTCAGGGCCGTGGTCAGATCCGCCGTCAGATTGCGCTGGATCTGTCGAACAGACGGACCCACCAGGGTGCCGACCGGGCCGATCACCGCTCCGGCCACCGCCCCGGCCAGCATGGCCGGCGGACCACCCAGGATCCCGGCCACCGCACCCGTGGCAGCTCCGGCCAGGGCCCCCAGGATCACCCGGCCGGCCGGCTTGGCCGCCCGACCCCCGATTCCCGCGCCCGCAGCACCCGCCAGCATCATCCCGGGATTCCCGGTCCAGGCGGCACCCAGAGCCCCGCCCAGCATTCCGCCATACACGCTGTCCCGGGTGACGGCCCGACGACTTCCCGACAACGTGCCCACGGCCCCGGCGAATCCCCCGACCAGGGCACCGGAAGCAGCCAGGCCGAGGCCCACGGGTCCCCCGACCATGGCCGACATGGCGTTGAAGGAGAGCGCCCCCAGCGCTGCACCAGAAACGGCGCCCGAAGCGACGGCCACTCCGAACGAGCCGGCCTTCTCGCCGGCCTTGACTCCGACGTAGCCCCCCAAGGCCCCGGAGGCGGCCCCCAGAGGCCCACCCGAGACGTAGCCTTGGATGGCGCCAGCCAGGACGCCGCTGCCAGGAGAGGAGGCAGGAAGGTCCCCGGAGGTGCCCGGGCGCGGCTTGGCGTAGTCGCGGACCCGCTGCAGGAGGTTGGGGGAAGAAGAGCTGGAAATCGGCATACTCATTCTGAGGCGAGTCTAGCACATCCGGCCAGGCTCAGGATTTCCACCATGTTGCCGCACGGTCACCCGGGTCGGAAGGACCTCGGCGGCGATGTCGAAACTGCCCGCCATGTCCATCCAGAACGCCTTCCTGGACCAGTTCGAGAAGACCCGACTCGACATCGAGGGTCGCCTGCTGCGCCTGCCGGAATCCTCCCGGTTCCTGGAGAGGTATGGGGCCGGGCCCGAGAGCGAAGCCCAGCGCTACCTGCACGCCATCCCGACCTTGACGGCCCTGGTGCGCATGCTGGTCTGTTCGCACCGCACCGTGGACGCCCTGGGCGAGAGGATGGCCCGGGCCGGGGCCCCTCCCGACCTGAACCCCGCCACCGTCGGCAAGGTGCTGATGTGCTTCGCCCTGGCCGGGTTCTACCGACGCACCGCCAAGAGGACCGGGGATGCCCACTTCGCCCAGGAGGCCACCCGGATCGCCTGCCTTTCGGCCTTGAGCCCGGACAGCCTGGAACGCGTGGACTGGGCCGTCCAGGCCCTGGCGCGCGGGCGTCATGGGGGCAGCCAGGACTGGTTGGCCCCCGCCCTGCTGCTGGTGGTCTGGTTGACGGGAATGGAGTCCCCGGCCCGGGCTCGCCGGGTCATGGCCTTCCTCGACCAGTTCTCGGGTTTCGTCGAGGCGGCCGGCGACGCCGCCCTGGAGAACCGGATCCACATGCAGTTCCCCTGGTAGCCGGATCCCCCCGGGCAGGGACAGCATGCTGACCGCTCGAGGTGATGCACCGGCGCGGGGTGCGGGTGCGGGGCACCCGGCGCAGGGCTCAGCCGTCCACCAGGCGGAACCGGTTCTCCTTCAGGGCCCGGCGCACCTCGACGGCGTAGGTCGGATGCTGGAAGTGGGCCTGGATGTCTCCGCGGATGGGGTAGACCTGTTCGGCGGCCTTCCAGGTCACGCGTCGGCCGCTTCCCGACTCTTCGACCCGACCCTCGGCCAGGGCCCGCGAGGCCCGGGCCAGCCCCTCCCCCAGCAGGTCCCGGCGCAGCCCGCAGAACTCGCCCTCCAGCTCGGGTTTGAAGAAGCGGAACTGGGAAGCGTAGAGGATGGCGTTGTGGAAGTACTGGGGCAGCCCGACCAGGGCGTCGATGTCCATCTCCTCGACGTAGTCCAGCATCAGGTCCACGGCGACCCGGAAGATGCCCAGGCCCGGGTGGTCCTGACCCGGCAGGGCCTCGGTCCCCGCCGGGAAGCCGACCAGGGGGTCCTGGAAGCTCAACCACTCCCAGATCAGGGACCGGACGTGGATCTCCTTGTCCAGGCACACCGAGTTCCCGGCCAGCTCGCCGCGGTGGGTCCGGACATCCATCAGCAGGGCCGGACCGTCAGACGCGGGATGCACGCCGTACAGGCGGATCCGGTTCTCGAAGGCATCCTCGCCCTCCGAGCGGAACTCGAAGTCCCCATAGCCCCGGCGCCGCAGGATGTCCAGGGCCCCCCGCGCCTCCAGGTCCGACAGGACCCGCGACGGCGGGAAGGTCCCGAACAGCAGGGCGGGCCCCCGGCGCCCGACCAGCGTCCCCTCGATATCTTCCTGACTCAGGCCCCAATCCGGCTGCTGGTCCAGGCGGACCGGACGGAGGGCCCCCAGGCCCTTCTTGAGGTTCTCGTTGGCATCCTTGGCCATCAGTCCAGCGAACTCCAGAAGAGTCGGCGCAATTCCGAAGCCCCCCGCGAATTGGGCTCGATATCCCGCATGATCCAGCCGCTGGGGTCTTCCGGGTGGTAATGCGGGCAGGTCGAATCCGCGTGCCGGGTTCCATGCCCCAGGAAGTGGCCATACACGTCGACGATCCTACCCCCATGCATGCTCGCTGCCTGGTCCAGCAGATGGTTGACCCCTCCCAGCATGTGCAGGCCGGCCGCAAAATGGTCGTGGCCACTCTGGACCCGGCCCGAGCCATCGGTGGGGTCGTAGATGCTGCCCATCCGCAGGGTGAGGTTCGGATACAGCCTTCTCACCTGGCCCAGGATCCTGGACAGACGGGCGGTGAACTCCGCCATGGCGATGCTGATCGGGGTCCTCTGGTTCAGGTAGTGGATGCTGTCGTTGCCCCCGATGGTCAGGGTGACCAGGACGGGTCCCGAGCACGGCTTCAACCCGGTCAGGCTCTCCAGGACATCCCAGGCCGTGAAGCCGTCCCGAGCCAGGTGCAGCAGGCGGGTGGAGGGGTTCAAGGCCAGAAGATCGCGCCCGGCGAATTCCGGGAACAACCGGTCCTGGTTGCGGTACAGCAGGGAAGCTGCCCCCAGGCCCGGCCCCGGATGGTCGTCGGTGGACATGCTGTCCCCCAGGGCGACGTAGAGGTCGAAGGCGCGCATGGCCCGGAGCGGTTCGTCGATGAACCCGCCCCCCCTCTTCGGGACGGCGGGGAACCCGGAGGACGCGGCGAAAAGAGCGGTTCAAGCAACGCGAAGGGAACGAGATGCGCCGTGGAAGACCGTTGGGATCTGCCCGACGAGCGGGACGTCGAGGACTCCGGGGTGGGCGACTGGCTGGACCAGGCCATGGCCGAGCAGGATCGCAAGAACCGCCAACTGCAAGGGATGCTGGGGGACACCCCGGAGGACCTGGCCCGCCGCCGCCGGGAACTGGGTGGCCTTCTGGACCCGGGACCCGAGACGGGCCCGGAGGTCGGCGAGCCCGTCGGGGACCTCTTTGAAGAGGAGAGGCTTTCGCAAGAGCAGAACCGCCGGGGATTGCAGAGCCTGCTGGCCGACGAGAAGCGCCGCAAGCACGAAGAGCGCCAGGCCTTGCAGGGCCTTTTCGGCGAACCGGGAAAGCCCCGGCGCCGTTTCTGAGACGACGAGGCCTGCCGCCGGGAAGAACGTGGCAGGTCAGGCGGACGAAGAGAGGCACCCCCGCGATGGATCGCCACGAACTGCGGTCCGGACCAACCGGTCCGTGAGCCTGCTTCCCTGGCTGGCCCTGCTCCTGCCGGGCTTTTTGCTGGTCGGCCTGGGCGCCCTGGCCAGTCGGGCCGGAAGGCGCCTGCGAGAAGCCCTGGGACGCGACCCCTTCCATCGGGAAGGCGACGCCCTGGCGGCCTACCTGCCGGGCTGCGGGGCGGTGGCCCTGGGCCTGGGGGCCTTCCTGCTGGCCCTGGGCCTGTGGGTCGGGCTGCGCGGCGCCCCCTGACTGGAACCTGAGACGTTGAGGAGAGACAAGGAATGCTGTCTGCAGTCCTGGTGGAACCCCGCCGACTGGAGCTCGAAGAGGTCCCCGATCCCGAACCCGGACCCGGCGAGGTGGTGCTGCGTGTCCACAGCGCCCTGACCTGCGCCGCCGACCTGAGAGCCTACCGCCTGGGACAGGGCGCCCCAGGGCCCTGGGGGCACGAATTCGCCGGCCAGGTCTGGCGGATCGGAGCCGACGTCCGCGGCTTCCGCGAGGGCGACGCCGTGATGACCGCCCACACGGCCCCCTGCGGCGAGTGCCTCCTGTGTACCCGGGGTCAGGGGAACCTCTGCGAGAACCTGGAAGCCGGCATGGCGGTGGGTGGCTTCGCCGAATTCGTCCGGGTGGGTGCCCCGATCGTCCAGCAGAACATGTTCCTCAAGCCCGCCTCCCTGTCCTATGCCGAAGCCGCCTTCCTCGAGCCCCTGGCCTCGGTGGTCCAGGGCCTGGGTTCAGTCCCGATCGACCCGGACGACACCGTGGTCATCCTGGGGTGCGGGACGATCGGGCTTCTCTACCTGGCTTGCCTGAAGGCCCTGGAGCAGCCTCCCCGGGTGCTCATGGCCGGTCGGGGGACGGAGCGCCTGGAGCTGGCCCGGACCATGGGCGCTGAGCTCGTGATCGACGCCTGGCAGGAGTCGGTCGTCGAGGTCGTCCGTGAGAGGACCGCCGGTCTGGGCGCCCAGGTGGTCATGGACTGCGCCGGACAGCCCGAGTCCTGGGCCCAGATTCTCGCCCTGGCCGGGCGGGGTTCGCACATCCTGCTCTTCGGGGGATGCCCCGGGGCCCTCCCGGTGGACATGGATACCACCCGGCTTCACTACGACCAGATCGCCCTGGTGGGAACCTCGCATTTCACCCCTCGAGCGGTGCGCTCGGCCCGGGACCTGCTGGTCGGGCATCGGGTCCGCCCCGGCCCGATCCTCAGCGGATCCTACCCCCTGCGCCACCTCTCCCAGGCCTTCGATCGACTGGACCGGGGAGAGGGCACCAAGTTCGAGATCGTCCCCCACTCCACGGAGGCACCAGGAAGATGAGCGTCGCAACGCGCACCATGAAGGCCGCGGTGGCCCACGACTTCGGAGACGTCCGCGTGGAAGAGGTCGAGATCCCGACTCCGGGCCCTGGAGACGCCCTGGTCCGCGTGCGGGCCTGCGGTATCTGTTCGGGCGACGTCACCCCCTGGTACATCCGCAAGAAGTGCCCGATCGTGATGGGGCACGAGCCCGCCGGGGAGATCGTCGAGGTCGGCGCCCAGGTCACCCGGTTCTCGGTTGGGGACCGGGTCTTCTTCCACCACCATGCCCCCTGCGGAGCCTGCCACCACTGCCGCCGGGGAAACCACTCCATGTGCCGGACCTGGAGGGAGTCGAAGATCCATCCCGGGGGGGCTGCCCAGTACGTCCTGGTCCCCCGGACCAACCTGGAAGGGGACACCCTGCGCCTGCCAGACGGGATGTCCTGGTCCGACGGGACGCTCATCGAACCCCTGGCCTGCGTGGTTCGGGCCTTCCACCGAGCGGGCCTGGGGGCCGGCGACCGGGTGGCCGTGATGGGCCTGGGCGTGATGGGGCAGATGATGGTCCGGCTGGCCCGACATCTGGGGGCCGAAACCATCCTCGGCTCCGATCTGGTCCCCTACCGTCTGGCCCAGGGCCTGGAATCCGGCCTGGACCGGGCGGTCGACGTGACCGGTGAATCCTTCCCCGAGGCGGTTCGGGAAGCGACCGGCGGCGAAGGCGCAGATGTGGTCCTGGTCTGCCCCACCAGCCCCAAGGCCGTCCTGGAGGGCGTGGAGTGCGCAGGGAGGGGCTCGAAGGTCCTGATGTTCATGGGCCCCGAACCCGGGACCCCCCTGACCTTGGACATGAACAGGATCTACTTCGACGAAATCGACCTGGTCTCCAGCTACTCCTGTGGTCCCGAGGACACCCGCGAAGCCCTGCGGCTGATCGCGCAGGGGGTTGTCACCTCCGGGCACGTGGTGACCCACCGCTTCCCCCTGGAGCGGGTCCAGGAGGCATGTGACCTGACCGCCCAGGCCCGGGAGTCCCTGAAGGTGGTCCTGGACCTGTAGGTCCACTCCTGGCGAACCTCCGGATCCGCCAGGAGCCGGGACGTGTTCGGTGCCTGCGGGAATCCCGCGAAGGAAGGTGCCCTGGGGCCGACGGGTGAATCTTGATCAGGATTTGGATGGGAGGCGCTGATGGGCAGACGTCTGGTCCTGGGAACCCTGTTGCTGGTGATGGCCCTGGGCGGGATCGTCCAGGCCCACTCCCTGACCTACGAATCCGACGAAGGCCCGCTCTTCAGCCTGTCCATCCCCCGGGAATGGTCGGTCCGAACGGCTGGCACCCGGGTGGTGGCCGCCCCGGCCGACCTGACCATGTGGCTGGGCGCCTGGGAGATGGACAAGTGCGACGCCACCGATGCGGCCACCGAGGATTCCTCCCACTACCTGACGGCGTGGTTCGAAGACATCCACACCGACCCGGCCGAGAAGACCCGGATCAACGGGATGGCCTGCGTCCGCCTGAATGGAACGGCCACGCACGAAGGCAACGCCGTCCGTTTCAGCGCCGTGATCTTCGAGCCCCGTCCCACCCGGATCTGTCTGGCCCTGGGAGTCTGGGACGATGAATCCCAGGCACGGACGGGCCCCATCGAAGCGGCCTTGGGCTCGCTGCGCCCCGCCCCCGGAGGTTGACATGCTGAAACAGGGAAAAATCGCTGGCTTGTTCACGGCCCTTCTGGGCCTGGGGATGCTCCTGGCGGGACCGGTCCGCGCCGAAGCCCCGCAGATCGACTCGATCGTCCTCATCCCAGACGCCGCGCGTCCGTCCGACGAGGCGCGCGGTCAGGTGCTGCTGTCCCGGCCGGCTCCTGCCGGAGGGGCCTACGTCCACCTCAGCGCCGGGCCAGCCGTCTGGATCCCGGGCACCGTGGTGGTCCCGGAAGGCCAGACCACGGCCGGTTTCGTGGTCTTCTTCAACCGCGCCGAGCGCGACCAGGAGGTCGAGGTGAAGGCCAGCCTGGCGGGCCACCTGGCCACCAGCAACCGCCTCCACGCCCCCGCCGACCCTCGGAAGGCCCGCCTGGCGGAGTCCCCGGGCCCCGTCCATGCCTCGCAGTACGAAGCCACCGGCTCGGCCACGCCCCGCGCCAACCAGCCCGGTCCGGCCTATGGACCGCAGGTTCCCGGGATGCCCGCCGTCCGCATGCCCAGCATGTGGGACTGGCGCTCCCCCGGCATCCGGCGCTGAGGCCCTGGGGCGCCGCCACCGTACTCCAGGGGTCCGCTGGCCACCACGTAGCGGACCGCGCTGGCCATGAACATGCGCAGATGGCCAGACCACGGCACATGGGGCTCGGCCGACAGGAACCTCAGCGCGAACTGGAGCACGTCTCCCGGCTGCGGACCTGCGTCACGAGACCCGGCGACTCTGCCCGGGATGGTCGTCAAAGTGCGCGACCACCTGGACACCTTGTCCCGGCGTCAGACTGTGGAACGCGCGTTCTTCTGGGCTCGGGCCAGCACAGGGCCGCCCTGGACTTCGTCCGGCCAGGTGCCGTACAATAGGGCCATGGATGCAGCACCAGAACTGCCCCCGAAGCAGCGCTCCAGGCCCAGGACCGAGCGCCTGGAAGCCCGGGTTGCCACCGACCTGAAAGCCAGGCTCTGTCGAGCAGCTGCCCTGGAGGGCCGGACCCTCACCGAATTCGTGACGGATCACCTGGAACGGGCCGCGCGGAAGACCATCGAGTCTTGGGAGCGCTGGGAACTGGGCCAGAGGGACCGGGAGGAATTCGTCCGCGCGCTCCTGGAGCCCCCCGAGCCCAACCAGGCCCTCATCGAGGCGGTCCGGCGCCATCGGGGTCAGGTGCCCTCCTGATTGGGCCCGCTCAGGCCAGGGAAGGTGGAGGCCCTTCGAGCTGACCACGACCGAGGCTCCTTTGAGTCGAGCGTGGAAGCCTTGGACCTGTATCTGAGGGCGCAGGCCCTGCAGGACCTGCGCCGGCGGGTCAGCGCCGTGTTCGTCATCACTCCCCTCGGGCAGCGAAGGGTTCTGGGCTACTATACCCTATCGGCCCTCTCCCTGGCCCTGGGAAGGCTCCCCCTGGAGGCTCGCAGGAAGCTTCCGCGCTATCCAGAGGTCCCGGTGACCCTTCTGGGGCGCCTGGCGGTGGATCGTTCCTGTCGGGGGGCCGGGATACGGCTGGGCGAGCATCTTCTGGTGGACGCCCTGATGCGCTCTCTTGAGGCCAGCGCCCAGGTTGCCTCCTACGCGGTGGTGGTGGACGTGGTGGCGGGCCAACCGGACCCGATCGGCTTCTACCTGCGCTACGGCTTTCAAGCGCTTCCCGACCATCCTCGGCGACTCTTCCTGCCCATTGCGACGATACGCCGTCTCTTTGAGACCTGATCCTTGAGCTGGGGATCGTCAGACGCAAATGGGGGGTGAGCGCGGGGCATCCAAGTCCCTCGACGATGCTGGGTCGAGGTTCCCGAACGGGCTCCTGAGCTGGCCCGACCTGCTCAGAGCCCCGCCCGCACCCCTCCCAGGCGCCAGGCCAGGGCGTAGGGAACCATGATCAAGCCCAGCAGCACCATGCCATAGGCCGAAGCGTCGAAGACGTCGCCTTCCTGGATGCGCTGGAAGACGAAGATGCTGGCCGGATACCAGCGGGGCGGACAGACCATCAAGGTGATCGCCACGTCCTGCATGGCCGAGATGAAGACCATGATCGCTCCCGCGGTGAAGCCCGGAAGGATCAGGGGGATGGTCACCCGCGCCATGGTCAGCGAGCTGGTCGCCCCCAAGGTCTTGGACCCCTCCTCCAGCGAGGGGCCCACCTGCTGCAAGGAAGCCAGGATCGAGCGGACCGCATAGGGCATCCGGGTCACCACGTAGGCGCACAGGACCAGGGTGGCCGTCAGGTGCAGTGCCAGGGGCGGACCGTTGAAGATCCCGATCAGGGCCACGGCGAAGGCCACCCCCGGAACCACGAAGGGAAGGACCGTGGCAAAGTCCAGCAGGTTGCGGGTCCAGTGCCGGCTCCTGGCCAGCGTCCAGGCCACTGCCAGGGCCAGGACCAGGGCCAGGCCCAGGGCCGGCAGCACCAGGGCGAACGAGTTCAACAGGGGCGAGTCCGCCGCCACCAGCCGCCGAAGGATCTCCCCGTAGCGGCTCAGGGTGTAGGCGGTGGGCAGGGTCTCCACGCCCCAGCGGGCCGAGAGGCTGACCAGCAGGGTGGCCGCCACGAAGAGGACCGGCACCGAGAGGATCGCCGCGCACGTGGCCAGGCAGGCCCGGCAGACCCAGGGCGTGCGGACCAGCCCACTCTCCCCCGCCCCCCGCCCGGTGACCGTCTCGAACCCTCCTCCCTCGGCGAAGGACTTCTGGAGCGCCAGGACGGCCAGGATGGTCAGGACCATCACGGTGCTCAGCATCGAGGCGCCTCCCCAGTCGGTCGACCCCGCCAGGTCCCGATAGGCCTCGACCACCAGGATCGGCCTGCCGATGGGCATCAGGAGGCTGAGGACGGCGAAGTCCCCGAACGAGCGGATGAAGGCCAGGAAGGCCCCCGCCGAGAGCCCCGGCATCAGCATGGGCAGGTGCACCGTCCACAGCGAGAACCCCGGCCGTGCGCCCGTGACCTCGGCAGCCTCCCCCAGGGACGGGTCCATCCGCTCCAGGGCCGCGGCCGTGGTCAGCACGACGAACGGGAAGAACAAGAAGGTCTGCACGATTCCTGCGGCCACGACCGACTGTCCCGGGAAAGGCGTCCCCAGGCCCACGGCCTCCAGAATCCGGGTGAGGAGCCCTCCCTCCCCCAGCAGGTTCCGGAAGGCCAGGGCTCCCAGGAACGGAGGTAGGGCCAGTGGCAGGATGCAGAGCCAGCGCACCAGGTTGCGTCCGGGCATGGCGGTGCGGGCCACCGACCAGGCCACGATCCCCCCGAGAAACGTGGCCGCCAGGGTGACCAGGGGACAGAAGCCCAGGATCTGCCAGAGCCTGCCATCCCAGGACCGGCTGGGCGCGAGGTCATACATCCAGTGCCCCTGCTGGGCCTCGGCGGGAACCACCAGGCGCCAGGAGACCCCGGCCAGCAGGACTGCCCCGAAGACCAGGGCCATCAAGGGCAGGCCAGCCCCCCGGCGGATCCGCTCGGGAACCGTCCCCCCCAACGCCCCCCAGAGGCCCAGGACCAACCGAGCCGACCCCCAGGCCAGGACGGCGGCCAGGGGAGCGGCCCCGACGGCGTTGAGGAACCCCCTGAAGTAGCGGCGCGTCTCGAAGAACCCCACATAGTAGCGCCCGTCCGCCTGGTCGGCCAGTTGACCTGCCAGCCCCGACAGGTCGGCGCGGACCAGGTGCCCCAGCAGGTCGACTGGTTCCCCGGTGAAGCCGACCAGGACCAGGCTGGTCATCGGCAGGACCAGGAACAAGCCCAGGAAGGCCGCCACCAGGCCCGCGAAGAGCCAGCGCAGCGCCCGGCTCACTCGGTCCCCTCCAGGACCAGCAGGTCCTCCGGCTGCAGGCCGACGCGGACCTCGTCTCCCATGGCGAAGCTCCCGACCCCGGAGGCCAGGGGCGCCGCCACCGTCCACTCCAGGGGTCCGCTGGCCACGACGTACTTGACCGTGCTGCCCATGAACATCCGCAGTTGGACCCGACCCGTGAAGCTGCCGGGCGCTTCCTCCCCTGCCCCCAGGAGACGCAGGGATTCAGGGCGCACGGCCACCGAGAAGGTCCCCTGGGGCGGAATCGCGTGGGTGGTGGGCAGGACCGGCCCCTCCCGAAGCCGGACCAGCCCCGGGCCTGCCAGGTCCGCCGGGAAGAGGTTGGTCAAGCCGATGAAGTCGGCCAGGAAACGGGTCCGGGGGCGCAGGTAGAGCTCCTCGGGCGGGCCCACCTGGACGACCCGGCCCTGGTTCATCACGGCGATGCGGTCCGAGACCGCCAAGGCCTCCTCCTGGTCGTGGGTCACATACAGCGTGGTGATGCCCGCCCTCCTCTGGATGCGGCGGATCTCCTGGCGCATCTTCACCCGCAGCCGGGCGTCCAGGGCCCCCAGGGGTTCGTCGCAGAGCAGGACCCGGGGGCGGATGACCAGGGCCCGAGCCAGGGCCACCCGCTGCTGCTGTCCACCCGAGAGCTGTGCCGGCCGGCGGTCCTCCAGCCCCTCCAGCTCGACCATGGCCAGGGCTTCGCGAACCCGGGCCAGGTCCTCGGAGGGAAGGCAGGCCGAGACGGCCCGGGCCAACCAGCCCATCCGGCCCAGGAACCCGGCTTTGCGGTAGCGCCGGGCCATCAGTCCATAGGCCACGTTGTCGGCTACGGTCATGTGCGGGAAGAGGGCGTAGTTCTGGAAGACCATCCCGCAGTCCCGGTCCCAGGCGGGCACCCGCGCCACGTCCTGCCCGTCGAAGAGGATCGCTCCTCCGCCAGGGGTCTCCAGGCCGGCCACGCAGCGCAGGGTGGTGGTCTTGCCGCAGCCCGAGGCCCCCAGCAGCGAGAAGAACTCGCCGTCGCCCACCTCCAGAGTCACCTGGTCCACGGCCGGCGTGGCACCGAAAATCTTGACCAGATTGCGGATCTCGACGCGACTCATTCCTCGGCTGTGGCCTCCACCCGATTCTGCCAGATCCGGCGGACCCGGTCGTAGTTGGCGGCCATCCACTCGGGGTCCAGCTTCATGGCCTTGTCCAGCAGGTCTGCCAGCGAGACCCCTTCCAGACCGGCTGGTGGTGGGATGGACGGGTCCACCGAGAAGAAGAAGCGGTTGATGATCCTCTGCCCCTCCTCAGACAGGCAATAATCGATGAAGGCCTTCCCGGCCTCGGGGTTGGGACCGCCCCGGACCAGCGCGATCCCCTCGGCCAGGACCGGGCTGGAGGGGGGCAGATGCCAGCGGATGTTGGCGCTGGCGTCGGCCACCTGGGTGTTGCCCGCCTGCATGGCCAGGAACTCCAGGAACTGGAACTCGAAGTGGATGCCGATCAGGCTCTGCCCCCGAGCCACTGCAAACGAGGGAGCGCCCTCGCGCGTGTAGCGCTTGAGGTTGCCGAAGACGCGCGTCAGGTAGTCCCAGCCCGCCTCCTCGCCCTGCCCGGCGTTGAGGGCCCGCAGCAGGGCCGACTCGAGGAAGAGCATGGAGGTGCCGCTCTCGGCCGGATCCCACATCTCGACGTGCCCACGCCAACGCGGGGTGGCCAGCTCCTCCCAGGTCCGGGGCACCTGGTCCGGACTCAGCTTCTGGGGGTTGTAGGCGAAGCCCAGCGAGATCACCCCGATTCCCACCCAGCGCCAGTCCCGGTCGCGCAGGATCAGGTTGCCCCGCTCCCGAGGCATGTCCTCGTGTCCCGTCGGAACATAGGGTTCCAAGAGACCTTCTCCGGCCGCGGTCATGAAAGGGATCATCCCGCCCCCGCCACACCAGACATCGGCCCGCGGGTAGTTCTTCTCGGCGCGCAGCCGGGCGAAGACCCGGGCGGTCCCTTCGCGAATCTGCTCGACGTGGAGCCCCGTCTTGCGGGTGAAGCCCTCGGCCAGTTCATCCACCGTCAGGTCGGGAAAGGGGGTATAGACCACCACCTGGCGGGACGAAGAGACCGGTGGCGGGGATGCGGTCTCGGGCACCTGGGGCGCACAGGAGGCTCCGGCCAGGACCGCCACGAGCAGCACGGCCCAGGCCCGGAGCCCGTATCCGGACTTCATGAGACTCCTCCTCGCCGGCCGCGAGATCCCCTCAGGCCAGGCCTGGAAGACTCTTGCCAGATCCCCGGGACCGGGGTTCCAGGCCCCGCGCTTCTTCGAGGCGTCGGGATCTCCTACGGAGGGCGAGGGGATCGGTGGAGAGGGAGACCGTGGCCGGGGCAGGCGCACTGCTGGCACACCTGCCCTGGGACCCGGGAATGTAGAAACCGCACCCCACCCCCGCTTTCCAGCACGCTTCCCAGGAATCTCCTGGGAAACGTGACGGGTGCGCCAAGTTCAGCCTGGGCCCAGAAGATGGTGAAAGTCACGGTCGGGGCCGACACGGCCAGCGAATGTGGGGGACAGGCGGCCACAGAGAGTGGGCGTCAAGGCCTCAGCCCGCGCCTGAATCCGCCGCCTACCGTGGCATTCGGCCGTCGATCCGGGCCCGTCTGCGTTGTCAGGCGCACCTCTGTGGTGCTCACGTAGTTTCCAACTACGCTCCGCTCCTCGATGCACGCCTTCCTTGTATCCAGACCCGCCTCGGCGCCCTCGGTTCTCACGCCAGACGGCGGATTCAGCCCGCGCTCTCTGCCCGCACGGCCTCCAGCAGTTCCTCCAGGCTCGCCGCCGTGGCTGCCAGTCGGGTCAGGCGCTTCAGGGCGTCGGGACTTGAGACCCTCTCCAAGGCTGCCTCCAGCTCAAGAGCCGGGGCCCCGAAGCGGGCCTCGGCAAAGTCCATGATGGACCTGCGCCGGCCTTCCTCGCGGCCTTGTTCACGGCCCTTCTTGATTCCATTGCGCTCTGAGCGGGTGATCAGGGTCACGTCCAGTTCCTCCTCCAACAGGGCCACTCCGGCTACGAAGTCCTGGTAGAGTTCGTCCGTCGGTTCCACCAACGTTGCGGAAACCACTAGCCCGATCTCCGCGGTGCATCCCACCAGTTCGCTGGCCCTCAGCGCCCGCTCTCTGCCCGTACGGCCTCCAGCAGTTCCTCCAGGCTCGCCGCCGTGGCTGCCAGTCGGGTCAGGCGCTTCAGGGCGTCGGAACTTGAGACCCTCTCCAGGGCAGCCTCCAAGTCGGACGCCGGGGCCCCGAAGCGGGCTTCGGACACATCCACGATGGACCTGCGCCGGCCTTCCTCACGGCCCTTCTTGATTCCATTGCGCTCAGAGCGGGTGATCAGGGTCACGTCCAGTTCCTCCTCCAACAGGGCCACTCCGGCTACGAAGTCCTGGTAGAGTTCGTCCGTCATGGCCATCATAGCCTCCAGCACTTTGAACAGTCCATAGACCTGCTCGCCCGTGAAACCGTGGGTGGCCATCAGGCGGCACAGGTGCAGGGCTTTGTGGACCCGGGCGTCCTGATCCGGGCGGGTCTCCATGGCGGCCAGGTGGGTGGCCACCACCAGCGCGAAGGGGTTGCCCGACGCCTCCAACTCCGCGCGCCGGGGTTTCCAGTCCAGCACCTTCAGGACCGGGAAGTCCAGGGTCAGACAGCAGTCCCAGATCCGGCTCTGGTATCTGGATGGGCGCCAACCGGGACCGGAGTCGCCCAGGATCAGCAGGCTGTAGACCGGGCAGCGGTGGCGGTCGAAGAGGCGGCCATTGTAGAGCCGCACGCGCACGGGCATGTCGTCGTCCCTCTGGGACTGAACCTCGAAGTGCAGCACCACGAGGGCGGGCCCGCCCGCGCGCAGTCGGACCCTGACCACCAGGTCCGCATGCTGGCGCCGCCCCCGGAGTCCCCGGTGCAGGCTGCGCAACTCGCTCTCCAGGAACTCTGGGGTATGGGTCCAGTCGATGTCTTCGTGGACGTGCGGCAGGAAGAGTTGCAGGAACTGGGGCAGGAACGAGGTCAAAGCCTCCTTCCAGGCCAGGTCCAGGTCGTGGCGGATGCGGCCCAGGGCGATCACCTCCCGCCCTGAGCATGCCGCGCGGTTCTCCACCGCGATGTGTCCGGTTGGTTGCCGGTACGTATCCGCCTTGTTGCGACTTGATGAACGGCGCGCGGGCCCCTGGAAATTTGCCACGACGGCAGGACCGGGTTACTCTATCCCCAGACCACGATTCGGAGGTGCCCGTGTTGCCCAGGAGACTGACCGCCCTCTTCGCCCTGACCACCCTGCTCCTCATCGGCCCGGCCTGGGCGAGTTCGTCCTACAAGAACGCCCAGTACCCCAGCCGCGTCAACAACGGGGTGGTCGAGGTGCAGGCACCGAGCCGTGGCGGCTGGGGGCCCCGCTGGATCGCCGTCGCGCCCAGAGACTGGACGCTGGTCCAGGAGCTCGCCTGCGGCGTGGGGCCAGTCTTCGTGGTGAAGGACAAGCAGGGCAACTACACCATCCGCGCCCTGCAGTGGAACAACGGCGGAACGCTCTGGACCCGGAGCACGGCCAAGGTCCAGCCCCGCCTGCTCTCCGCCGGCAGCTTCGGCGTGCGCTTCCAGGTGGGCAAGCAGTTCTTCAGCACCCACCAGGGCACGGTGAGTGGCCCCTTCTCCAAGTAGACGGGCTGCCCGACCCGCGTCCCCCGCGCGCCTCGAGGATCACGGGGCGCTGGCCGGCAGATGCTTCTCCGGCGCCCGGCTTTCCAACATCCTTCCCAGGAATCTCCTGCGAACCATGACGGAGACCGGCGCGACGGCTGGTCCACGCTAACCGCGCTTTGTCCGCTCAGCCAGCTCGGCCCCGGCCGCGCGCTGTCCGCTCAGCCTGCCCGCCCCGCTCGGGCTCCCGACGCACGCCCTCAGAGGATCCCGTAGAAGGCCTTCCACTCCCGGTGCAGCGTAGGGACGTCCCGACCCAGGGCAGACTGGATCCCCTCCTCCAGGGTCGATTCTTGGGCCGCGCGCAGGATCCGGGGCACGGCGTCCGGGCCGTAGGAGGCCTGGAGGAAGCTGGTGATGGAGGCCAGCAGGACGCCGTAGGTGCGATACTGCTCGTACTCGTCGATGTCCCTCTCGGCCACCATCGCTCGCCAGTCCTCGTCGACCGATGTGTAGCCGCGCAAGGCCACCCGCATGGTCTCCAGGCTTCGCTGCCGGGAGGCCGGCAGGACCCGATCCTCGACCCAGTGGGCCAGGGCCTCGGCGAACCAGGTCAGGTTGCCGGAGGTGCTGCGCAGGTTCAGGGCGTGCAGGAACATGTGGTTCAGCTCGTGGCAGGCCACCCGGGTGATCTCCCAAGGCTCGACGTGCCGGGAGGTCCGCCAGTCCCCGAGGTTCAGAAGGCACGTGTCCCGACCCACGGCCAGGCCCAGGTAGCGGGTCGGCCCCAGCCCGGCGAAGCGGGGCTGGCGATGGGCGGGACTGTCCAGCGAGAAGCAGTAGAAGTTGATGGGGGTGACCGCCCGGGTCCCCATGAACTTCGCGTTGATGTCGTAGGCGCGGTCCAGGCTCTCGACGAATTCCCGAAGGTATTCACGATCCGCGTGCCGGGCCCAGACGCGGCCATGTCGCGTGCCGCGCACGTACCAGTCCTCGCCCAGCAAGCCCTGGACGGCGCCGACGCGACGCCACGAGGAGGTCGCCGACGAAGCCTCCTGCGTCGCGGGGCGGGCCCGATTCAAAGCCTGCAGGGCTGCGCGGGCATGCTCGGCCACCTGGGAGTCGCCCCCCAGCCGAAGCGCCTCGGCCAGGAACACGCGGGCCTGGTCCGGCCTGCCGGCTCGCTGCAGGGCCATGCCCAGCCAGAGGTGGCTCAGGGCGTCCCCGGGCTCCTGCTGGACGGCCTGCTGGAAATGGCGCACCGCGGCCGGATAGTCCCCCTGCTCGAAGGCCCGGGTTCCAGCCTGGAAGCTGGCCTCGTTCCCGGCCGCCGCCGGCAGGGCGAGCCAGAGGAACATCAACAGCAGGAAGGCTCTTCGTGCCATCACACGAGAGATTCCCCTCCCCGGGGTCCTTCCCTCCCCACGGGGCAGGAGCCGGTGAAGAAACCCCGTAGATCCGTTGATTGATATCGCGATGACCGGATGCGGAGGAATTCCATGAGGGTTGCCGTGGGGACGGATCGGGGCGTGATGGTCCTCAAGCCGGGGGAGGCGCCGGGAGCCCCCTGGACCATGGTCAGCTACGGCCTGAGCACCCGTCGGATCCAGGCTCTGGCCCAGGGCCCGGAGGACGCCCTCCTGGCGGCCTCCGACCAGGGGCTGATCAGCCGGACCCGGGACGGTGAGAACTGGCAGACCTTCGCGGAGGGCCTGGCCTCCAGCAGCATCCACTCGCTGAGCCTGCACCCGGCCGAGCCCGATCTGATCTTCGCAGGCACGCAACCGGCGGGCGTCTACCGCAGCAGCGATGGAGCCGCTCGCTGGGAGAGACTGGCCGGCTTCAACTCCGTGCCCAGCGCCGGGAACTGGAGCTATCCGATCCCCCCCTACCGGGCCACGGTGAAGGCCATCCGCCAGCACCCCCAGCACCCGCGCGCCCTGCTGGCAGCCGTGGCCATGGGAGGCGTGATCGCCAGCCTGGACGGAGGTCTGACCTGGGCCGAGAGGCACCAGGGCCTGAGCCGGGAGGTGAACGATCTGGCCCTGCACGCCTCACGCCCCGCCCGAGTCTACGCCGCCACCGGAGGCGGAATCTTCCGTTCGGAGGACCTGGCGGCCACCTGGCAGGAAGCCCACCAGGGCCTCCCCTATCTGTTCACGCAGGCCCTGGCCCTGGATCCCGAGGATCCCGAGAAGCTGATGGCGGGAATCAGCCAGCAACGCGAAGGGGGCGCTTCGTTGGTGGCCCGCTCGCGGGATGGGGGCCGAACCTGGCAGGTGACCGCCAACGGGCTTCCCTCCCTCCAGGGTCAACGCCTCACCGCCATGACCTCCCTGCCAGGCCTCTTCGCCTTCGGAACCGACACCGGGGCGCTCTACGTCACGCGGGACTTCGGCGAGTCGTGGTGGCCCCTGCGCCAGGGCTGTCCGCCGATTCGTGCCCTTCTGGGCCTGCCCGCAAAGGCCTGAAGGGCCAGCCCGGCGGCCGTTCCGGAGGACTGCAGGCGGTCTTCGTGGAACCTCCGGCCGTTCTCATGCCCCTGCGCCGCTGGATGACCTCGGACCCCCTCACCGCGGGCCCCTCGGAGACCCTCCGGGAGGTCCTGCAACGGATGCGCCGCCACCGGGTGGACGTCCTGCCGGTCACCCTGGGCGGAAGCGTCCTGGGACTGGTGCGCTGCACGGACCTGTTGCACCGGACGATGACCGAGGACGCCTCCGCCGACCTGCAGGCGATGGCCCGCCTTCCCGTCGCCGACTTCCTCTCCGACGCGGTCTGCGTCCCTGCCGACCTGACCGAGGTCGAGGCCCTGCGCCGGATGCGGGCCGCCGGCGTCGCGGTGCTGTGCGTGGTCGAGGGCGGGCGGCTGATCGGCACCCTTTCGGAAGGGGACCTGGCCGGATTCCTGATCGAGCGCTGGACCGGAGGCTCGGCCCGACGAGCCTCCTCGAGATCCGGCAATCAGCTCGACGTCCTGTTGCGGGTGGCCAGGGAGTCCTCCCGCTCCCTCGAACTGGCCACGATCCTGCAGGAGATCACGCGTCATGCCGTGGCCGCCCTGCCGATCGACCAGTCGGCTCTTCTGCTGCTCCCCGCCAAGGACTCGCCGCTCCTGGTGGTGCACTCCCTGTACTCGATCCAGGAGGAAGGGCACCCTCCCCTGGAGGAGCTGCCCCTGGAGGGGACCCTGAGCGGGTGGGTGACCCTGCAACGTCGGAGCCTGAGGATCGACGACCTGGATCGAGAGGCGCGCTTCCACGACTCGCCCGAGCGCTTCTCCGGGCGCATGCGCTCGCTGGTCTCGGCCCCCCTGCTCTTCCGCGACGAGTGCCTGGGGGTCCTGAACTTCTGGTGTCACCGCCCGCATGCCTACCTGGACTCCGACCTGGAGCTGGTCGAACTCATCGCCGGCCACATCTCGGCGGCCATCCAGAGCGCGCGCCGGGTCGAGCGCGAGCAGCGCCTGGTCGAAGAGCTGCGCGAGGTCAACCGCATCCAGGACGAGTTCCTGGCCGTGGCCACCCACGACCTGCGCAACGCGCTGCAGGGGGTGCTGGCCTATATCGGGATCCTGGCCGTGCGGGCCGGGGACGATCCGGTGCTGGCGGAGCTGGTCGGCAACCTGGCCAGCGCCAGCAGCGGGATGAAGACCCTGATCACGGATCTGCACGACCTCGCCCGCCTGGGCATGCGCGCCATCCGCCTGCACCCGACGCGGCTGGACCTCAAGAAGCTGGCCTTGTCGGTCCTGGACCAGCACGCCGAGTTCGCCCGCGAGGAAGAGGTCCATCTCACCTGGCCGGAGCACGAGCCGTCCCTGTTCCTGGAGGCCGACCCGGTCCGACTGCGCCAGGTCCTGTCCAACCTGGTCTCCAACGCGATCAAGTACAACCGTCCGGGTGGCCGGGTCGAGGTGCGCTGGAGGCAGGAAGACCAGGAAGCCGTCCTCGAGGTCTGGGACAACGGGGTCGGAATCAAGCCCGAACACCAGGAGGCCATCTTCGATCTGTTCCGGCGGGTGGCCAGTTCCAGCCGAAAAGCGGAGGGCAGCGGCCTGGGCCTGACCATCACCCGACAACTGGTGGACCTGCACGGCGGCCGCATCGAGCTGAACAGCGAGGTGGACCGGGGAAGCCTCTTCCGGGTCCGGCTCCCCTTGCATCGGATTCCCGAGCAGGAGCGCGCCATCCTCGAGCCGCTCCCGCCCCGCCCCGGTGCCTGAGGTGTCTTCCCGCGGAACCGCCAGGCCGATCGACGACGGGCCCTTCTGGCGAAACCTCCTGCCGGCCACCCTGGCCGCCATCCTGGCGTCCTACCTTCTGCGCGCCTTCTGGCAACCGCTGCACGGGCTCTTCGGATCCTATCCCTCCGACATCTGGTACATGCACGTCAACTACTCGTGGTTCCTGGTGCACCGCGGGTTCTTCGAGATGGAGTACCCCGCCGGCATGTTCGCCTTCGTCAAGGCCCTGTCGGTGGTGTGTCAGCACCTCTTCTCCCCGACCGAGCCCCATCCCCACGGCGGTCTGCTGTATCGGTACGAGGACTGGCTGGCTGTGAACTCGGTGGCGCTGGGACTGGCGGGCGTCGGCATCTCGTGGTGCATGCACCGCCTGGACGCAGAGTTCTTCCACCTCCGGCAAGGGCGATTGCTCTGGGCCTTCGTGTGGACGCCCTCCTTCGTCTTCTTCACCCTCTTCAACTACGACGCCCTGCCGGTCTTGTGCTGCACGGCCTCGCTTCTGGCCCTGCTGCGCCGCGATGCGGTGGGGAGCTTCCTGCTGTTGGGGATCGGAACCGGGGTCAAGATCTACCCGGCGGTCCTGATGCCGCTCTACCTGCTGGGAGTGCCCCGCGGACACCGACTGGAGGCGACCTGCTGGTTCCTGGGAGCCCTGGCGGCCCTGAACCTGCCGTTCCTGTGGTTGAATCCCCAGGCCTGGTGGTTCCCCTATCACTGGCAGATGGGCTTCGACCAGGCGGACCAGACGGGGCGGTTCCTCTACACCCTGACCACTCTCCTGGGGAAGGGCCCGGCCCTGTTGACGATGGCGTCGCTGGCCCTGGGGATGGTGGCCTTCGCCTGGCGGAAGATGCCCCAGGCACCTCTGGACTCGCCCCTCTGGCTGGCCCGGGCCAGCCTGCTGCTGGTCGGGCTGTTCATCTTCACCAAGAACGTCTTCAGCCCGCAGTATCTCTTCTGGCTCCTCCCCTTCGCCACCCTGGGGACGGGCTATCCTTTCGCGGGCGTGGCCAGCCTGGTGGAGCTGGCCAACATCGCCGAGGCCTTCGGCCTGGACTACTGGCGTTCGGGCCATGAAGAGGGGCTGGCCGGGATCCGCCTGGTGCGCGACCTGGGACTGGCGGCCCTGGTCGCGCACACCGTGGTCCTGCTGGGAAGGTCGCGGGACGACTGAGAGTCGGCCCGGCCGAGGGGCCGGAAACCGAGGTTGAAAAGGGCCTCTCCCGGGTAGAAGGAACGGATCGTTCGCCCCAGAATGCCCCGCCATGTTCTTGCGCAACTTCCTCATCGCCTTGTCCCGCAACGCCTTCATGAAGCGCCTGGTGACGCGCAACTTCATCGCCCGCCGCGTGGCTCGGCGCTTCGTCGCCGGGGAGACCTGGGAGGACGCCAGCCGGGCCATGGACCGCCTGATGGGCGAAGGCATGGACATCGCCCTGGACTTCCTGGGCGAGAACGTCCACACCCCGGACGAGGCCCACCAGGCCACCGAGGCCTATCTCCAGGTCCTGCACAGACTTCATGAACGAGGCGAGAACTGGTACGTCTCGTTGAAGCTGACCCAGATCGGCATGGACCTGGGCGAGGAGCTGTGCCTGGCGAACCTCGAGCGGATCCTCGCCGAGGCGGCCCGCAGCAAGACCTTCGTCCGGGTCGATATGGAGGGGAGCCAGTACACCGACCTGACCTGCCGCCTGGTCGAGGCTGCCGCCGAGCGCCACTCCAACGTCGGCATCGTGATCCAGGCCTACCTGCGCCGCAGCCGCGAGGATGTGGCCCGCATGAACCGCAAGAAGATCCCCGTCCGTCTGTGCAAGGGCGCCTACTCCGAGCCGCCGGCCGTGGCCTTCCAGAAGAGGTCCGAGGTGGACGCCAGCTTCGTCACCCTGATGGAAGACCTCATGCTGGCCGGCAACAACCCGTCCCTGGCCACCCACGACGAGGCCATGATCCAGGCGACCCTGGAGTGTGCCCGCCGCCACGGCATCCCGCCCGAAGCCTATGAGTTCCAGATGCTGTGCGGGATCCGCAAGGAGCGTCAGTTGCGGCTGCACCGGGAGGGCTTCCGGATGAGGGTCTACCTGCCTTTCGGGTCGGACTGGTACCCCTACTTCATGCGCCGCCTGGCCGAACGCCCGGCCAATCTGCTCTTCTTCCTCACCGCGCTGATCCGGGGCTGACGGGCCTGACGAGGCGGCGGCAGGACATGCCCTGCCGCCGCATAATGGGGCGGGATGCAACCCGCCTCCGTCTCCTCCCCGGCTCCCCGTCGCCCCTGGTCCTTCTGGCTGGCGATCTTCCTGGCCCTGGCCCTCACCGGCAGCGTGCTGCTCAACATGCTGCTGGGACTGGCGGCACTGGGAAACAACCTGGACCCCGGGATTCGGGCCCGCTTCGACGAGACGCTGGTCGACGGCGAGCGCTCCGCCCGCGAGAAGGTGGTGGTCCTGCCGATCCAGGGCGTGATCATGGAGGAGGGCGACGGCCCCGGGGCCCTGCGCTCGGTCAGCCGGATCCGCTCGATGCTCCACGCCGTCCGCCAGGACAAGTCGGTCAAGGCCGTCGTCCTGGACATCGACAGTCCGGGAGGCGGCGTCACCGCCTCCGACCAGATCCACCACGAGCTGTCCCGGTTCCGCAAGGAGACGGGAATTCCCATCGTGGCCCTCTTCGGCGACGTGGCGGCCTCGGGTGGATACTACGTGGCCATGGCCTCCGATGAGATCCTGGCCCATACGACCACCATCACCGGATCCATCGGGGTGATCAGCCAGTTTCCCCAGGTCCGGGACCTGATGGACAAGATCGGCGTGCAGATCCTGACCATCAAGTCCCTGGACGAGCACGGGAAGCCCTCCTTCAAGGACATGGGCTCTCCGTTCCGCGAGATGCGGCCCGAGGAGCGCAAGATCCTGCAGGGGCTGGTCACCCAGATGTGGGAGCGTTTCGTCCAGGTCGTGGCCGAAGGCCGCAAGGGCCACCTGGAGCCGGTCCAGGTACGCGCCCTGGCGGACGGGCGCATCTTCACCGGCCGGCAGGCCCTGGACCTGAAGCTGATCGACGCTTTGGGGTACCAGGAGGACGCCTTCCGGCGGGCTCGCGAGCTGGGCAAGTCCCCTCAGGCCAAGGTCGTGCGCCTGCAGCACCGCGAGACCTTGCTGGACCTTCTGGGAGGGCCCGGTCTCTCGGCCAGGGAGTGGAGCACTCCGCTGCGGGTCCTGGAACGCGCGACCCTGCACGGTCCCCGGATGATGTATCTCTGGTCGGGCTCGTGATCCAGGTCCGGGACCTCTCCCTGGACTATCCCTCGGGCCCCGAACGAATCCATGCCCTGACCGGGATCAACCTGGACATCGCCCCGGGCGAGTGCGTGGTGCTGCTGGGGCCCTCGGGATCCGGCAAGACCAGCCTGCTGAACCTCCTGGGAGGACTGGAGCGCCCCAGTCGGGGGACCCTTCGCGTCGGCGGCCTGGACCTGGTCGGCGCCTCGGACCACGACCTGGCCCGCTACCGGAATCGTCGGGTCGGCTTCGTCTTTCAGTCCTTCCACCTGGATGGCCGACGCTCCGCGTTGGAGAACGTGATCCTCCCGCTCTACTTCGGGCAGGCCTCCTTGACCCGCGGGCGCGAGCGGGCCCGAGCGCTTCTCCAGCGGGTGGGCATGGGGGAGCTCTGCCACCGCCCCGTCCAGCGCCTCTCTGGAGGCCAGCGCCAGCGGGTGGCCGTGGCCCGGGCGTTGATCTGCCAGCCCGAGCTGCTGCTGGCGGATGAGCCGGTGGGCCACCTGGACGACGCGACGGCTGAATCGGTCACGGAGCTGCTGATCGAGCTGCACCGCGAGCAGGGTCTGACCCTGGTGGCCACCGCCCATGACGACCGCCTGCTGGGCCACGCCGGCCGCGTCCTGGAACTCTCGGCCGGCCGGCTCATGGCCGACCGGATCGCCGAGGCTCCCTCGCATCATGCGCCCTGAACGCCTCCTGCGTCTGGCTCTGGGGCCGACCAGCTCCTCTCCCTGGGGGCACCTCAACCTGGCCACGGGCGTGGCCCTGGCCATCGCCACCCTGATCATGCTCTTCGGCCTGGCCCGCGGCGTGGAGGGCGCCCTGCGGGAGAGACTGCTGGGGACCCTTCCCGACCGGATGAAGGTCCAACCGGCCTCCTTCCACCTGGGACCGATGCGGCTGGTCGACTGGCTGGACGAACCGAGGATCGCCCGCCTGAAGGCCCTGCCCGGCGTCCGCGCGGTCCATCGTCAGGCCCGGCTCTCCCGGCCCGTGCAGCTTCGCGCCACCTACGGGGAGCAGAGCTTCTGGAGCGACGTGGTCCTGGAGGGTGCCGACCCCGGCCTGGTCGAACCACAGCTCGCCCGGGGCCGATCGTTTCTAGAGGGGACAGACCCGGTGCCGGCCGTCCTGCCCCGGGTGATGATGGACGTGCTGGCCGCGGGCGTCTCGATCCACACCGACCTGCCCGCCATCGCCCCGGAGATGCTGGCCGGGCGCCACTTCACCCTCCTGGTCGGCCAGTCCAGCTTCGGGGCCGCAGACGGCCCGGTCCGGCAACTCCGCTGCGTGATCGTGGGCATCTCCGACCAGGTCGGCCTGGGAGGCCCCACGATCCCCCTGGACGTCCTGCAGGACTTCAGCCCGACACCGCTGCGCTGCCATGCCGCCACCTTGGAACTGGATTCGGCCCAGCGGGCCCCCGAGATCGAAGCCAGGCTCCGGGAGATGGGACTGGAGGCTCCCGGGATGGACCTGGCCCGACAGATCGGAGCCGGGATCACCTGGGTTCGAGCCGTCCTGGCGGCGTTCGGGTCGGCCTTGCTGCTGGTCGCGGCGATGAGCCTGTACGCGGGCCTTTCGCTTCAGGTCCGCGAAGAGGAGTCCACCCTGGGCCTGTACCGGGCCCTGGGCGCCTCGGGCCGGGACCTGCTGGCGCTCTTCCTGGTCCGGGCCGGAATGCTGGGGATGGCCGGGTCGGTGACCGGCCTGGCGTTCGGCCTGCTGGCCGGCGCCTGGGTGGGCCGCGGAATCGCCTCCCTGGCGGGGGGAGGCCCGGGAGCGCCGCTGCAGCTCTTTCAGCCGGACCCGCTGACCACCTGCGGCTTCGTGGCTTTCGGGATCGGAACATGTCTGGCCGCGGGCTTCCTCCCGGCCCGTCGGGCTTCCCGCCTGTCTCCTGCCGAGGTCCTCCGCCGCTGACGCCCCGACCGAAGGGAAGGATTCACTCCCAGCCGGTCGAAGGCAGTTTTCAGCCTGAAGTCCACGCGAAAGGTGTCAAACTGATGGAGAACCGCAAGGAAGGCCTGAGCTTCGTTTTCGGCCTGATGGTGGGAACGCTGGTGGGGGCTTCTGTCGCCATCATCCTGGCTCCGCAGTCGGGGGAGCGCACCCGTGAGGTCCTGCGGGACCGTGCCCTGGAGTACAAGGAGCGCGCGGCCGATTTCGCCACGGAACTGCGTGAGGACGCCCACGAGCTGCTGGAGAAGAGCAGGAACTACTACAAGCAGCGGGTCTCGCCCCCTGTTTCCTCCCCGGAGCCCCCGCCGGCCACCGAGGCCTGAGGTCCCGGACCAGCCGATCCAGCCTGGCCGCCTGCCTGCAGGCGGCCCGGCTTTGTGCCCGGGCCACACCAGGGGGGAGGCCGCCCGGCGACATCCCTCCCGACAAGACCCCACGAGGAGGTCGAAAATCTTGGATATCAAGGTGAACACCCGCTCGGTCCTGGACAAGGCTCACGTGGTCGAGGTGCAGGGCGAGATCGACGTCTATACCTCGCCCCGCGTCAAGGAGATGATCAACGAGCTGATCGAACAGGGGCGCTTCAACCTGATCATCGACCTGGAGGGCGTCCGCTACATCGACAGCACCGGCCTGGGGGTCCTCATCGGAGCCCTCAAGAAGGTCCGCGAGCACGAGGGGCGGATCCTGCTGATCTGCACCAACCCCCAGATCAAGAAGATCTTCAACATCACCGGCCTGGTGAAGATCTTCGAAATCTACAAGGACGAGGAAGAGGCCCTCAAAGCCCTTGCCTGAACCCGGTCCGCCACTCCAAGCAGGCCCTCTCCAACTGGGCCTGACCGTCCCGGCCCAGGCAGAGTTCCTGGGGGTCGTTCGACTGGCGGTGGCAGGCCTGTGCCATCGCCTGGACGTGCCGCCGGATCGGGGCGAAGACCTCAAGATGGCCGTGGATGAGGCCTGCAGCTACTGCATTCAGACTCTTCCTGCCCTGGAACGGATCGCGATCCGCTTTGAGATGGCCCCCGACCGCCTGTGCGTCCGGATCCTCCCGCAACCGCCCCAAGGCCCGTTGGTCTCCTCAGAGCAACCGCCCCCCCTGGGCCTGGTTCTCATGGAGGCCCTGATCGACGCCGTGGAGTGGCTCGAGAACCCTGCCGGTCTGCGGCTGACCGTGAACCTGCCGGGGGTGCCGTGATGGACCCCTGGCGAGATCGGGATCACGTTCGGGAGCTGCTCAGGGATTACGCCCGGACCCGGGATCCCCAGACCAAGGCCGAGCTGGCCGCCCTGCACCTGAACCTGGTGCGTTACCTGGCGGGCAAGTTCGCCGGGCGCGGCGAGAGCCTGGATGACCTGGTGCAGGTCGGTTCCCTGGGGCTGGTCAAGGCGCTGGATCGCTACGACCCCGAGCGGGGCAACGAGTTCACCACCTATGCGACTCCGACCATCGTCGGGGAGATCAAGCGTCACTTCCGGGACAAGGGCTGGGCGATGAAGATCCCCCGCCGCCTGCAGGAGCTCAACCAGTCGGTGAACCGGACCTCCGAACGGATGTCCTCGGAGTTGGGTCGAGCCCCGACCGCACAAGAGATCGCCGAACGCCTGGAGGTCGCCGCCGACGAGGTGCTGCAGGCCCAGGAGCTGGGCCGAGCCTACAACATGGTCTCGTTGAACTCCGAGATGGACGGAGAGGACGAGGGCAAGCCGGCAAGCCTGCTGGACTATCTGGGCCAGGAAGACCTCAACCTGGAACGCGTCGAGGACCGGCTGGCCTTGCGCCGGGCCTTCGCCTCCCTCCCCCCTCGGGAACAGCACCTGATGTTCCTGCGCTACTTCGAGAACCGCTCCCAGAGCGATATCGCCCGGATCCTGGACATCAGCCAGATGCACGTCTCCCGGCTGCAGCAACGCTCGCTGGAGCGAATGAAGCAGGCCCTGGCGGAGGCGGATCCCGATCGGGAGCTGCCTCTCTGAGGAGCAGGGACGGGGCGGGCAGGAGCAGGACGAGCCAACCCGAATCCAGGGTACCTGTCCCGGAATCGATTCGCGTCAGTCCATTTTCTTCAGGAGGTCGGAACGGCATGGCAGGATCCCCCCAGAGCAGGGCGCGCTTGACGCGTCGCCAGTCCGAGATCCTGGACTTCATCTGCCGCTCGGTCCGATCTCGGGGTTTTCCCCCCTCGATCCGCGAGATCGGCGAGGCCGTGGGCCTGTCCTCCAGCTCCACGGTGCACAGCCACCTGCGGACCCTGGAGGAGAAGCGCTATATCCGGCGCAACCCCTCCAAACCACGATCCATCGAGATCGTCGACTGGCCCCGATCCACCCAGAGCCGTCTGGTGGACGTCCCCGTGCGTGCCGGAATGCCCGAGGAAGCAGACTTGCCGGAGGTCCTGCCGCTGCCCATCGAGCTGGTGGGAACCGCAGGCTCATTCCTCTACCGGGTCGACTCTGAGAACTACGTCCAGGAAGCGATCATGCCGGGCGACCTGCTGATCGTGAACCCCGACCACGGGCCCCGGGAGGGCGACATGGTGCTGACCAGCACGGGAGCAGACGGCCCGGCCCACCTGAGCACCTTCAAGACCCCTCCCCTGCCAGCGGAGGCCGGCTGCCCCGAGCGTCTGCTGGGCCGGGTGGTGGGCGTGATCCGAAAGTTGCCGGTGGGCTCCTGAACCCAGCCCCTCCAGGCCCCTCTGGAGAATATGGCAGGATTCCACGCCCAGGCGGCGGAAATCGAGCCCATCGAGACTGGAACGTCCTTCCCTGAACGGGGGGGAGGCAGGCGGACCTTGGAGTTCGGGAAGCGAGGGGATTCGATGATGTATTGGACTCGACGTGAGGGGCTTGGGGCTTTGGTGGCCTTCACCGCCCTGATGATTCTCCTGACCCTCCCCACCCTGGCACAGGGGGGAAGCTGGATCACGGTCGTGCGCAAGCAAGGGGAGGTCGAAAGCCGACTGGCCGGAAGCCAGACCTGGCTGCGCGTCCTGACCAACCGGCGCCTGGGGGCCCAGGACTGGGCCCGAACCCTGGACAACGGCGTGGCCCACCTGCGCCTGGCGGACAACAGCCTGGTCGCCGTCGGGCCCTCCACCCAGGTCCAGATGGAGAGATTCACCCTGGATTCCAGAAGCCGGGACGCCGCGCTGAAGGTCGGCAACGGTTCGGTCCGGGCCCAGGTCTCGGGTTTCCGCGGTCGTCAGAGCCGCTTTGAGGTGACCACGCCGAACGCCGTCCTGGCTGCCCAGGGCACGGACTTCCTGGTCACCGTCGTCAACCCCGACGAGATGGCTTCAGAGGACGGTTGGGTCCAGGCTCAGGGGGGAGGCCGGGTCCTCACCCGTCTGGCGGTCTTTGATGGAACGGTCTGGCTGACCAACGGCGCGGGGCGGACCCTGCTGGTTCGTCCCGGGGGCACCGCCCAGGTCCTGGGCGACGGGCTTCCGGAAGCGGATGTCCCGGACTTCTCCTTCGAAGAAGCGGGAGCCTTCGTCCGGCGTCACCCCGGCCTGAACCTCCCCCGCCACGGGGAAGGGCCCACCTTCCGATTCGCCCCCTTCGATCCGGGAACCCGGGGCACGTTCTTCAACCACTTTGGAGTCGGCCGCACGGGACTCATCGCCGACTCCAAGTCCACCAGCACCGGTCAGGGCGACGACGACCCCACCGGCGGTGTTCCCATCCTGATCACGCCCCGCTCGGAGAGCACCGGAACCCTGATCCTGGACGTGCAGCCTCCCTCCACCTCCTATCCCTCTCTGCCCTGACCCGAGTCCCGCGCCTGGATGAGGAGGGGGAACCCGACCGCATCGCGGGTCGGCGCCCGGCTCTTGGGCCCGGGCGCCGCCGTCGAAGGGAGCTGCCGACGTTGCTGCGCCTGACCAGCGACTACAGCCGCCACCAGAAGATCCTGTCCGTGGGCCTGGGTCTGGCGGTCGCCTTCCTGGTCTGCGGAGCGTCCTACCTGCTTCAGGAGCGGACCTGGATCCGCTTCATGGAGAACCTGATCCAGCGCACCTGGATGGACAGGAACTTCGAGACCTACGGAGCCAGCGGGCGCTATGTCCACTCCGGGGCCGCCTTCCTGGACCCCGTCTTCGCCGAGAAGCTGGTCCTGGTGGTCTTCGATGACAGCTCGCTGGCCGCGGGCCTGGAATGGCCCATCCGGCGCGGGGTGTACCTGGACCTGGTTCAGCGCCTGGAGAAGGCCGGAGCCCGCACGATCGCCCTGGACATCCTCTTTGGGGCCCGGGGGCCCGACCCCGGGCAGGACGAGATGCTGCGCCAGGCCCTGGCGCGGCCCAGCGTGGTGGTCCCCTACGTCCTGGCCGCTCGAGGCGACCAGATGGTCCAGGGCGGCGTCCACGAAGGGCTACTGGCCGGTTGGACCGAGCACGATTATTCCACCCGCTTCGGCTTCACCAAAGAGCTGACCGACCCCGACCTGCGGGTCCGGCACGCCGTCCTCGAAGTGCTCCCCAGCCAGCCTGGCACCTCGAACTACGCCCTGGACATCGTGGCCCTGGCCCACTTCGAGGGGGTCCCTCCCGCCGAGGTCCTGGAACGCTGCCGCAAGCGCCTCTTCGAGGTGGACCTGGCCCTGCCCGGTTCGCCCTACCTGTTCACCGCCCGCACGGGTCGGATCGCCTTCTTCGGCTCGGATGTCTCCACCGCGATCTCGACCTTGGAGGCCCCCGACGCCCAGTACCAGGAGGGGCAGATCCAGGTGCTCCCGGACCAGCAGGCCCGCGTGGCCCGCGTCGACGTCCCCTCCATCTCGGACTTCATCCAGGTCTATTCCATCCAGGACATCCTGAACGCGCCCGAAGACCAGCTCGAGGGGCTCTTCGGGCGGACCGTCGACCCCGTCACCGGGAAGGAGACACCCAACCAGGTGATCGCCATGGTCGGGGTCACCGTCCTGGGCGGGCACGATGTCAAGAGCTCTGAGGTGGGCGCCATCTCGGGGGTCGGCATCCACGCCAACGTCATGTGGAACCTGATCCAGGGCACCTTCCTGCACGAGCCGTCCTTTGCGCAGGGTCTGGCGCTGGTCTTCGGCCTGGCCAGCCTGGCCACCCTGGTGGGTGTCTTCCTGGATGTGCGAGCCGCCGGACTGGCCTTCCTGGGGCTTCTGGTCGGATACTGGTGGGTGGGCTATCGTCTGATGTACGGGGGCTATTGGACCACCGGGGGGACCATGGTCCCCGTCTTCCTCCCCTGGCTGGGAGCGCTGGCCAGCTTCGGCAGCGTCACGCTCTACAACGTCCGAGCGCAGAAGCTGGCGCGGGATCGCTTCGCGCGCATCCTCCAGGAGGTGGCCCCGATCCCCGATCTGGAGGCTTTGCTGGGCCAGGACGGTCTCAAGGTGGGTTCGGAAGAGCGGGTCCTCACCATCCTGTTCTCGGACATCCGCGGCTACACCGACCTCTCGGAGGGGCTGGCGCCGGTGACCGTCACCGAGATGCTCAACACCTATCACTCGGCCATGGGCGAGGTCTTCGAGCGCCACGGCGGCATCGTCTTCGACTATCAGGGGGATGCCCAGATGGTGGTCTTCGGCCTGGTGCCGGCATCCCAACCCAACCACGCAGCCGCCGCCTGCCGCGCCGCCGCAGGCATGGTCGCGCGCCTGGAGGAACTCGGCGCCACCTGGAAGGCCCAGGGCCGCCCCGTCTTCGAGACGGGAATCGGCATCTGTACCGGCCCCGTGGCCATCGGGGTCCTGGGTTCGGCGCAACGCAAGCAGTACGCCGCCATCGGGGACGCCACCAACACGGCTGCCAGGATGCAGGGTAAATCCAAGGAACTGGGAAGCCCGATCCTGATCACCCAGAGCACATTCGAGGCTGCGGGCGAGGAGATCGTGGCCACCTACCTCGAATCAGTCCGGGTGAAGGGAAAGAAGGAACCATTGCAGGTCTACGGAGTGGATGCCCGGAGCATGGCCGAGCGGACAGGGGGTCGAGCGTGACCACGCCGACCGGGCTCTCACACGAGGAGATCGCCGACTTCATCGCCAGCAATCCCCTCTTCTACTCCCTGCCCCGGCCGGTGGTGCAGTCCATCGCCGAGAAGTTCCGGGTGCGCCGCTTCGAACCTGAAGAGGTCATCGTCCGCGAGGGCGATCCCGGAGACTCCTTCTACCTGATCCGCGAAGGGCACGTGCACGTCGTGAAGTACGTCGACGGGCGCGAGCTGGTCCTGGCGGAGCTGGGCCTGGGCGAGGGCTTCGGCGAGATGGCCCTGCTGATCGACCAGCCCCGTTCAGCCACCATCAAGGCCCTCGATCTGGTCGAGACCCTGGTCCTGATGCGGGACGACTTCACCGTCCTGTACCGCCGCCTGCCCGATCTGGCCGTCCAGATGAACAAGCTCCTCGAGCAGCGGGTCTCGCTGTTGGAGTCCGAGGAGAGCCAGGGGCGCGAGCAGGAGAAGTTCACCTCCGGACGTCGGCTGGAGCTGGACTATTCCTACCTGGACCTGCTGATGAAGCTCAACGAGGCCGCCGGCGGCCACGAGCAGGTGGAGCACTGCAAGGAGGTGGGCCAGTTGGCCCGCGAGATGAGCAAGATGCTCTGCCCGATGGTCTCCGAGGAGATCCTCTTCGCGGGCTATCTCCACGAGATCGGGAAGGTCTCGCTGTCCCGCGAGCTGATCCTCAAGGAACGCCAGGGCCTGCCCCTGACTCCGGAAGAGCGTGAGAAGTTCGAGCATGTCTTCGAGATGGCCGTGGACATCCTGGCCCCCAACAAGACGCTCCACGAGGGCATCGGCTTCCTGCGCTTCCTGGGTCGCAAGGACTACCACGACATGCCGCTGGAGGCCCAGATCCTCAAGGTGGCCGACGACTACCTCGAGCGACGCTCTCCGAACTACCGCAACCTCAGCGAGGAGGAGGCCCTGGCCCAGATCCACGCCGGGGCCGGAGGCCTGTATCATCCCCGGGCCATCGCCGCCCTGGAGAAGAACGTCGGGAAGTACAAGGACCTGCGGGTCGAAGCTCAGCTCAACGTCATGCGCATGATGGTGATCGCGCTGGACCGGAAGGACAACTACACCTGGCGCCACTCGATGGACGTCCGCAACATGGGTCTGCGCCTGACCCAGGCCCTGGGCCTGGGACGCAAGGAGCAGGAGTACATGCGGATCGGGGCCGAGCTGCACGACGTGGGGAAGATCTTCATCGACGAGAAGATCCTCAACGCCCCGCGGAAGCTCACTCCCGAAGAATTCGAGATCATGAAGACCCACGCCGCCCGTTCGGCAGACTTCTTCGCCGACATCCTGGGCATGGACGAGTTGACCGCAATCGTCCGGGCCCACCACGAGAAGTTCAATGGCCAGGGCTACCCGGACGGACTCACCGGCGAGGAGATCCCCTACCTGGCCCGGGTCATGGCCATCGCCGACGTGTGGAGCGCCCTGACCACGCCCCGGGTCTACCGCGTCGATGCTTCGGGGAAGAGCAAGGCCTTCACGCCCGAGAAGGCTTTGTCGATCATGGAAGAGATGGCCGACGGACATTTCGACCCGGAGATCTTTCCCGTCTTCCAGGGAATCGTGCACGGCATGATCGAGCGCGGCGAGAGCTGCGCCTGGGACGAGGACAACGCGGTGTAGACCGTCGCCCGGAACGGCCGACCGCCCCTGCGCCAAGGCTCAGGGCCAGTTCAAGACATGGGAGAAGAGCACAGATGGAACCCACCGAACTGGTGGTCACCGGCGCCGGCCAGGAGACCGACGAGCAGCTCCAAGAGAAGGCCAAGCGGATGCGGGTCAAGTTCGTCAACCTGGGCGGACTGGAGATCGACCCCGAGGTCGGGCAGATCATCCCCGAGGCCATGGCCCGCCGCTACAACCTGGTCTGCATCGGCAAGCTGGAGAAGAGGGTGACCCTGGCCATGGCCGACCCTCTGGACGTCTTCGCCATCGACGACATCAAGTTCCGCACCGGCCTGGATGTCGAGGCCGTGCTGGCGCGCGCCGCGGACATCGCCCAATCGATCGAGCGGGTCTACGGCGGAGACAACCGCTGGAAGGAGCTGGTCGACCAGGCCACCGACGCCCACGTGGACGTCATCCAGGAAGAGGAAGACGAGGGGAACGACGAGGAGAAGATCGATCAGCCCGTCATCAAACTGGCCAACATGGTCATCGTCAAGGGCATCGAGCGCAAGGCCTCGGACATCCACATCGAACCCTTCGAACACGAGGTCGTGGTCCGTTACCGCATCGACGGCATCCTGCACGAGGAGATGAACATCCCGCGCAACCTGCTGGCCGCAGTGGTGGCCCGCGTCAAGATCATGGCCCAGTTGCGCATCGACGAGAAGCGCGTGCCCCAGGACGGGCGAATCCAGCTCTCAGTCGGTGGGCGGGACCTGGACCTGCGCGTCTCGACGCTGCCCTCCGTCATGGGTGAGAGCATCGTGATGCGCATCCTGGACCGGGGCAACACCAAGGTCGAGCTGACCCAACTGGGTTTCTTCGAGAAGGACCTGGCCCTGTGGAAGAAGCTCTACTCGCGACCCCACGGGATCATCCTGGTGACCGGCCCGACCGGTTCGGGAAAGTCCACCACCCTGTATGCCACCCTGAACGTCCTGAACCAGCCCGACCGCAAGATGCTGACCGTCGAGGACCCGGTCGAGTACAACATGCGGGGCATCGTCCAGGTCCAGACCAACAACAAGGCCGGCCTGACCTTCGCCCGAGCCCTGAAGTGCTTCCTGCGACAAGACCCCGACATCATCATGCTGGGTGAGATCCGCGATGAGGAGACGGGCACCATCGCGGTGGAGGCTGCGCTGACCGGACACCTGGTCCTGTCCACGCTGCACACCAACTCGGCCATCGCCTCGATCCTGCGCATGACCGACATGGGGATCGAGCCCTTCCTGGTCTCCTCCACCCTGAACGGGATCCTGGCCCAGCGCCTGGTGCGAAAGGTCTGCTCGAACTGCGCCGAGCCCATCGTTCCGGAGGACCCCCTCAAGAAGATCTTCGAGAAGCACGGAATGGACCCCGATGCCAGCCGGATGATGCGCGGCCGCGGTTGTGCCACCTGCAACCAGTTGGGTTACAAAGGCCGGATGGGCATCTACGAACTCTTCGAAGCCACCGAGTCGATCCGCCAGATGATCGTCCACCGGGCTCAAGAGCACGAGCTCAAGGAAGCCGCCATCGCCAACGGGATGACGTTCCTGTACGAGGACGGCCTGCGAAAGGTCTACAACGGCGTCACCTCCTACGAGGAACTGCTGCGCGTCACGACCAGCCACTAGAAGGAAAGGGCCCCACCAGGATGCAGAGCCAGAGCGAGCGCGCCCTCCTCTACTCGCGCTTGTGCGAGATGGAGCAGGACATCGCAGCCAGCACCGACACCGACCAGCTTCTGGGTCGGATCACGGCTTGCGCCCGCGAGATCACCGACTCCGAGTCCGCCTCCATCCTGCTGCTTGACGAGGCGCACGGGGACCTCTACTTCAAAGAGACCCTGGGCGAGCTCGGGGAATCGATCAAGAAGGTCCGGGTCCCCCTGGACACCGCCAGCATCGCGGGGACTGCCTTCAGCAGCCGGCGTCCGGCGATCAGCAACAAAGCCTCCGAGGATCCCCGTCACTTCAAGGGCGTGGACCGGATCACCGCCATCCCCACCCGCTCGGTCCTGGCCGTCCCGATCGTCTGGGGAGAGCGGATTTTCGGCGTCCTGGAAGCGATCAACAAGGTCGACGGAGGTTTCACCGAGGCCGACCAGGAGGTCCTGACCGTCCTGGCCAACCACGCCGCGGTGGTGCTGTACAACGTCGGTCTGATCGAGCAGTTGCAGAACTTCTTCGTCCACACCATCGAGATCCTGATCGCCGCCCTGGAGTCGGTCGAGCCCGGAAGCCAAGGTCACGTCATCCGGGTCTCCCGAACGACCAGCCGTCTGGCTCGCGAACTGGGAATCCTGGGCAAGGACTATGAGACCCTCTACTACGCGGCCTACTTCCACGATATCGGCAAGCTGATGCTGGGGACCTCGGTCGTGGCCCGCAACGACAAGCGCCACCCCCAGTTCGGAAGCGACATGCTGGAGCGCATCAAGGTCCTGGAGAAGACCGCCCCCCTCGTGCGCCACCACCACGAGCGCTGGGACGGCTCGGGCTTTCCCGACCACCTGGTCGGCGAACAGACGCCGCGGGCGGCGCGAATCCTGGCGCTGGCCGAGGACTATGATGAGTCCTGGATGGATCGCCCTGCAGACCAGGAGCTTCCTGAGTTCCTGGACGACTTCCTGAGCCGTTCCTGCGGCCGGCACGACCCCGATCTGTTGGAGCTTCTCGGCAGGGTCGTCTCCCAGGATGCCGGATTCGAAGCGTAAGCGAGGCCCTGAGCGGACCTCATCCCCAGCGCTGGAAGAGGGTGTGCTCCAGACCGAAGAGATCGAGGACCTTGCCGACGGTGTGGTCCACCACCTCCAGGACGCTCTGCGGGCGAAGGTAGAACGAGACCACCGGCGGCACCAGGATGGCCCCCATCTCGGTGGCGGAGAGCATGTTCTTCAGGTGGCCCAGGTGCAGGGGGCTCTCGCGGGGCACCAGGACCAGCCGGCGCCTTTCCTTGAGCGCCACGTCGGCTGCCCGGGTGAGCAGGTTCCCACCGGACCCCTGAGCCACGGCCGAGAGCGTCTTCATCGAGCAGGGAGCCACCACCATCCCGTGGGTCCGAAAGGTTCCCGAAGCCAGGGGGGCCGCCAGATCCTCGACGTCGTGCACGACGTCGGCCAGGCCTCGGACAGCCTCCAGGGGCCACTCCGGCAGCTCCAGGGCCAGGGTGCGGACCGCGGCCCGGCTGATCACCAGATGGCTCTCCCAGCCGGGCACGTCGCGCAGGACCTCCAGCAGGCGCACCCCGTACAGGATGCCGCTGGCCCCGCTGATCCCCACTACCAGACGGCGCCTCACCGGAAGCGTCCGGGTGGGGCCAGGTCCGGCCCCTCCGGCAAGCGGGCCAGGTCCTGCCCGGCCCCCCAGGCCAGGCTCCAAGGCTGGTTGCCGAAGCCCGCCAGCAGGCGCACCCGTCGCGCCCCGGGCAGGCATCCCACCAGGGGGAGTCCATCCTGCCCTTGTTCCCAAGGGGCGCTCCAGAGCTGCCGGACGGCAACCTGTCGGGCCTCGGGGAAACGCCGGTGCAGGCAGGCCACAGGATCCTCCGACCCCGGCGAGATGCTGGCCACCAGCCCTCCTTCGGGCCCCGAGCGGTAGATCTCCCGGCCTCCGTCGGCCAGCGCCGCCAGGGTGGTCCGGCTCATCCCCTGGCGCAGGGGGCCGGTCCACAAGAGGCCGGCTTCCCCTCGGAGCAGGCCCGGAGCCTCGACTCCAAAGCCCTCGGCCAGGATCAGCAGATCGGCGTGGATGTGGAATCCCTGGCCGGCCACCTCGACCCCCAGGTCGTTCTCGGTCCAGCGCACCTCCGGGACGGATTGCAGGAAGGCGACCCCCTCACCGGCCACCTGGGCGGCCAGGGCCGCCAGGGCCCGGGAGGGATGGAAACAGGCCGCCCCGCCCAGGTACATCGCAGGATGCTCGGTCTCGACGGGCAGATAGCCCGTGGCGGCCGACGGGCCCATCATGCGCGCCTCCACCCCGTCTTCCAGCAGATCCGCCAGGCCGGCCACCATCTCATCCGACTCTTCCTGCCCGCCGGCCAGGACCAGGACACCTCCGCGCTCCAGGTCGCAATCCACCCCGGCCAGCCGCACGCGCAGATCCGCTGCCCCCTCTGCCGCCACGGCCCACAAACGGCGTGCCGCCGTCCTGCCCAGTTGACGCCCCAGAACCGGATAGGAAGGCCCCGGCAGGGGCAGGGCCAACCCCGCGCCATGCAGGAGCGGGGCCTGGCTCCAGGGGACAGGAGGCAGCAAGGCCACCTGCAGTCCCTTCCGGACCAGCCCCCCCGCGGCTGCCAGGGCCGCAGGGCCCGCTCCCAGGACCAGGACCTGCACCTGGGAAGTCCCCTCAGGCGGCGCGCCTTCGGGGAACGAGCCTTCCAGGGGCCAGCAAGCCGACGTCACGAGCGGACGATCCGCTCACGACCTCCCATGTAGGGCCGCAAGGCCTGGGGAATGAGGATGGAACCGTCCTCCTGCTGGAAGTTCTCCAGAATCGCCACCATGGTCCGCCCCACGGCCAGGCCGGAGCCATTCAAGGTATGCGCCAGTTCGGTGGGCGCTCCCGGCTCACGGCGGAAGCGGATCCCTGCACGGCGGGCCTGGAAGTCGGTGCAGTTGGAACACGACGAGATCTCCAGCCAGCGCTCCTGGGCCGGAGACCAGAACTCCAGGTCATAGGTGGCCGCCGCCGAGAACCCCATGTCGCCCGCACACAGGCGCACGACCCGATAGGGGATCTCCAGGATCTGCAGGACCCTCTCGGCGTTCACGACCATCTTCTCGAGCTCCTCGAAGGAATGGTCGGGGTGGGCGAACTTGACCATTTCGACCTTGTGGAACTGATGCACCCGCACCAGCCCCCGGGTATCCCGGCCTGCGGCACCCGCTTCGGAGCGGAAGCACGGGGTGAAACCGGTGTAGTACAGGGGAAGCTGGGAGGCTTCGAGGATCTCATCGCGGTGCAGGTTGGTCAGAGGGACCTCGGAGGTCGGGATCAAGAACAGATCGTTGGGGGTGCAGCGGAACAGGTCCTCCTCGAACTTGGGGAGCTGCCCGGTGGCGTACATCGTCTCGCGGGTGACCAGCGAGGGGGGCAGGATCTCGGTGTAGCCGTGCTCGCCGGTGTGCAGTTCCAACATGAAGGAGATCAGGGCCCGCTCCAGGCGCGCGCCGTCTCCCTTCAGCAGCCAGAACCTGGAGCCCGAGAGCCTGGCCGAACGCTTGAAGTCCAGGATCCCGAGATCCTCGCCCACCTCCCAGTGGGGCCGCGCGGGATGGGGCAGGACCCGGGGCTCGCCCCAGGTTCGGACCACCACGTTGTCCTGGGCATCGTGCCCGTCCGGAACGCTGGCGTCGGGCAGGTTGGGGATCCCGTCCAGGATCTGCTGCTGCTCCTCCTCGGCGGCCGCTCGCTGGGCATCCAGGGAGGCGATCTCGGCGCCGACCTCGCGCATGCGGGCGGAAGCCTCCGAGATGTCCTCGCCCGCCTTGCGGCGACGCCCCAAATCGGCCGAGACCTCGTTGCGCCTCTTCTTCAGGTCGTCGCTGCGGGTGATCCACTCCCGGCGGCGGGCATCAAGGTCGACCAGGCGATCCACGACCTCCTCCTGGACGCCTCGGCGGGCCAGGGCGGCTTTGACGAGTTCGGGTTCGCGACGGATCTGCCGGATATCCAACATGGTGACTCCAGGGGACAGGGTTTTGCACCGGGCCCGTTCGGCACGCGACCCGCGGGACCTGTCCGAAGGCTCCTGAAACAAGCGCAAAGCCCCAGGAACCCGGCAGGAAACCCCTCGGTCGAGGTTTCCGACCGGGCCCCAGGCAGTCCTGCCAACGGGCTCTGGAAGCGGCTTGGGGGCTGGGACGATCAGTAGGGCAAGGACATGATCTTCTTGAACTCCTCGGGCCGGACCGCCTTGCGGACCGCCTCCTCCATGGTCACCAGGTTCTTCTTGACCAGGAAGCGCAGCGCCATCTCCTGGGTCTGCATCCCGAACTCCCGTCCGACGGTGCTCATCAGGTTGTGGATCTGGAAGAGCTTGTTCTCGCGCAGCAACGACTTGACGTGAGAGGTGCCCAGAAGCAGTTCGAAGGCCGGCATCAGGCCATCTCCCGAAGCCTTGGTCAGCAGCGACTGTCCGATGATCGCCTCCAGACCCACCGCCAGCAGGCTGCGGGCAGCCTGGTTGAGATGCGGGGGGTAGAGATCGATCAGCTTCTCCAGCATGACCTGGGAACTGGCCGCCGTCGCCGTGGCCAGGACCAGGGTTCCTCCGGCCGCCAGGTTCAAGGCCTGGCTGACCACCTCATAGCTCTCCAGGCCCGTGACGATCACGATGTCGGCGCTCTGATGGCGAAGCGAGGCGAAAGCCGTCTCGTAGTTCAGCGTATCGGTGCCGATCTCACGCTGGCAGATGATGCCCCGCTTGTTCTTGTGCAGGAAGTCGATGGGGTTCTCCAGGGAGATGATCTGGCAGGTGCGCATCTCCAGGATGTAGTTCACCAGCGCGGCCAGGGTGTGGGACTTCCCCGACTGCTTGGGTCCACACACGACGATCAGGCCGCTGGAGGACTCCAGGGCCAGGTTCTTGATCAATTCGGGCATGCCCAGCTCTTCGATGGTCGGAGGAGCCGGAGGGTTCGTGGAGATCACCGCCGCCACGGATCCACGCTGTCGGAAGATGTTGACCCGGAAGCGGGAAAGCCCGGGGACCGAGAAGGAGAAGTCCACCTCGAGGCGTTCTTCGAACTCTTCTCGGAGCTGCTCGTTCATGATCGCGTCGCTGAAGGCTCGCGTGTCCTGAGGAGAGAGCAGTTGTCCGTCCAGACCGTGGAGCTGATTGTTGATCCGCATCATGATCGGACTGCCCGGCACCAGATGCAGGTGCGAGGCCCTCCGCTCCACCATGCTGGTGAAGAGTTCTTCGACGTTCATGGGCGCGACGTTCCTCCGAGAGGTTCAGATACCGGGAATCACTTGCCGATCAAGCGGTTGAATTCGTCCGGGCTGTGGGCTTTGGACAGGGCATCCTCATAGGTGATCAGGCCCTGCTGATACAAGTTGCGCAAAGACATGTCGAAAGCCTGCATCCCGTACTGCGCCCCGGTCTGGATGGCACTGGGGATCTGGTGGGACTTGCCTTCCCGGATGATGTTCCGGACGCCGGGGATCATCGGCATGATCTCCATGGCCATCACCCGACCGCCTCCACGGGCCTTGGGGATCAGGTTCTGACACATGATCCCCTCCAGGCAGATGGAGAGCTGCATGCGGATCTGCTGCTGCTGGTGAGGGGGAAAGATGTCGATCACGCGGTCGACGGTGGCGGCAGCCGAATTGGTGTGCAGGGTGGCGAAGACCATATGACCGGTTTCAGCGGCCGAGATGGCGATGGAGGTCGTCTCATAGTCGCGCATCTCGCCGATCAGGATCACGTCGGGGTCCTGGCGCAGCACGTGCTTCAGGGCCATCGCGAAGCTGTGGGTGTCCGAACCGACCTCGCGCTGGCTGAGCACCGAGTTCTTGTCCTTGTGGAGGAACTCGATGGGGTCCTCGCAGGTCACGATGTGACAGCGCCGATTCTCGTTGATGTGGTTGACCATCGCGGCCAGCGTGGTGGACTTGCCGGATCCGGTCGGGCCGGTCACCAGGACCAGCCCGCGTGGACGCATGGCCAGGTCCTTCACGATGGCGGGCATCTTGAGCTCGTCCAGCGTCAGGGGCCGCGAAGGGATGACCCGGATGGCCGCTCCCCAGGTCCCGCGCTGCAGGTAGATGTTGACTCGGAAGCGGGAGAGTCCCGGAATGCTGTAGGCCAGGTCCAGCTCCTTGTCGGCGATGAACTTGGCCTTCTGCTCGTCGGTCAGGATGCTCTCGCACATCTGCCGCACCGACTCCGGGGTCAGGATCTCGTAGGTGGCGGGAGTCAACTCGCCATCCACCCGGATCATCGGCGCACTTCCGACCTTGATGTGCAGGTCGGACGCACCGCGCTCCACCATGGTGTGGAGCAGATCATCGATTGTCAGTTCGCCGGTCTCCAGAAGGCTGCCTTCCTGGGGGGGTGAGTTGTCCATTCGATCTCCCTGCGATCCAAGTCTTCGGTCGGGGCCCGCACGCCGGGACACCGCCGGGGGGATCGCTCCCTGGCTGTCTGCCAGTTCTATCCGGCTCCGGGTCGCCCCTGCTTTCCTAGGAGCCTGTGTGAATACCGAGTCGGTCGCCTCGCCGCTCAATGGGATGCACCCGCGCGGGGCGCGGGTGCGAGGCCCCCGCTGTGTTGCAGAAAGTCTCCGGCCCTCAAGCAAACCACGATTTTTTTGCGCCTTGCGGGGTGCAAAACATCCCTCGGCGATGCTCGGTCCGGAGACTCACACAGACTCCTAGGAGCCTGCGTGAATACCGCGTCGGTCGCCTCGCCGGGTCTCTTGCACCCCCGCTGTGTTGCAAAAAGTCTCATTTGCCTCCAGCAAACCACGACTTTTTGCGCCTTGCGGGGTGCACAAGATCCCTCGGCGATGCTCGGTCCGGATACTCACACAGACTCCTAGCGGGAAACCAAGCCCGACCCGAACCGGATAGGATTCAGCAGACCGTCCGCGAACGGCCGGGGCGTGTCGCACCTGGAAGACCTGGTCTGCTTGCTGATCCTGCCTCCGGCCGAAGGCACCCGGGAGGAGGTGGCCTGCTGGCTGGACGTGGCGGTACGCAACCTGGAAGGCTTCCGACCCCAACCCTCCGTGGTCCGCCGCTCGCACAACATCCTGGGGACCCGTGCCGAGGCCCGTCGCTGGACCACCGAGTTCTTCCTTCCGCTGACCCCCACCACCCCCCGCCGCGAGACCCTCATGCTGGGCCGCGACGGATGGCTTCACCTGCGCCGCCTGGAAGGACAGAGGAACCTGCGCCGGCGGCCGGACGACACGATCATCGACGAGATCTACGAGTTCCAACGCCTGGAGAACCCGACCCCGGTGCAGCTCGACGTGGTCCGCCAGCGCGTGCTGCGCAGGCTCTTCCCGGTCGGCTATCAGCAATGGGACCTCCTCCCGGCGCAGCACCGACGGGAACTGGTCCGCTTCGGAGGTGGGTGGCAGGACGCCGGGGCGGCCCTGGAGCGCTGTGAGGGGATCGAACGGGTCGAGACGCTGAAGCTCTTCCTGGGCCAACAGGCCGCCGAATCGCTGCGTCACGAGGTCCAGCAGGCAGGCCTGGAAGGCCGCCTGCGTCCGGGTGTGGACGTGCTGGCCTGGCTTCTGGCGCAACCGGACTGGAACCTCCAGCCCGGGCTGGTGGCCATGGCCCGCTCGGCAGTCCAGGATTCACCGGAAGAGGCCTGGGAGCTGAGCCGACACCCCAATCCGCAGGTCCGGCTGCGCCTGGCCGACCTCTTCGAAAGCCCGGCCGACTGGCCCTCCTGGCTGTCCCGAGAGACCGACGACCGGGTTCGCGACCGGATCCTTCGGGCCTTGGAGCGCCGCTACGACCCGGCCGACCTGGTGGACCAGCTCCACCGCGAGAAGGACCCGGTCCGCCGCGAAGCCCTGGGCTGGGCCCTGGTGCACTGGAATCGGGGCATCACGCGCAACCAGGACTGGAAGGCCCTCAATCGCGCCCTGTCCAGCGGGATCGGCCGCGAGAACCGGACCCGCTTGAAGGAGAAGCTGGCCCGACAGGGGCGGCTTGGCCTGCGGGCCCGCCTGTTGGGCTGAGGGTTGGCGCCGATGCCCCTGGACGACGACCTGCTCCGAATGCTGGAGGCCTATCCCGCCTCGGCCCGGGCGCTTCCCTGGCGGCAGACCCGGGACCCCTACGCCATCCTGGTCTCGGAGGTCATGCTCCAGCAGACGCGCGTCGACAAGGTCCTGCCCTACTACCAGCGCTTCCTGGGCCTCTTCCCGGACTGGGCCTCCCTGGCCCGCGCCGACACCGACGCCCTGCTGGCGGCCTGGTCCGGCCTGGGCTACTACCGCCGGGTCCGGAACCTGCAATCCGCAGCCCGGGCCGTGCTGGAACTGGGCGGTGTCCCCCAGGATGAGGACGACCTGCGCCGCCTTCCCGGCGTCGGGCCCTACACAGCCGCCGCCGTCTGCAGCATCGCCTTCAATCGCCCGGCCTTGGCGCTGGACGGCAATACGCTGCGGGTGCTGACGCGCTACTTCGGGTTGTCGGACGACCCCTCGCGGCCCTCGGTGCGCCGGGACCTGACCCTCCGAGTCCTGCCGGCGATCCCGCCAGGTCGAGCCGCGGATCTCACCCAGGCCCTGATCGAGCTGGGCGCCACCGTGTGCCTTCCCCAGGGGGCTCCGGCCTGTGAGGCCTGTCCCCTGGCCCCCGGGTGCCGGGCCCGCGCCGAGGGGCGAACCCGACAGATCCCCCCACCCCGCAAGAGGAGGCGCACCGAACGCCTGCTGTGGGCCACGGCAGTCCTGGTGCGGGGCGGCCGGGTCCTGCTGGGCCGCAACCAGCGAGAAGGAATCCTGGAGGATCTCTGGGAGTGCCCGGGAGTGGATGCCCGGCCCACCCGAAACCCATTGCAGGCGCTACAGGACCATCTGGAATCCCTGGGACTTTCGACCCGACTGCACCCCCTGGGCGAGGTCCGCCACGCCATCACCTTTCGCAGCATCCGCTGCCAGGTCTTCCAGGGAAGGATCGAGGGCGACGTCCCCCTGGATGGGAACCCGGACTGGGCGTGGGTCTCCCCCGAGGAACTGGGTGCCCGGCCTGTCCCCTCCTCGACCCGGAAGATCCTGGAACTGGCCGCTCAGAAGTCCAACCCCTGAGCGTCAGGCCCGCGACCTGCCCCCGAATGGGACGGCAAAGGGGCCGCCCCCCGTGGGAGACGACCCCTCCAGGCTGCCCTGCAGGTGGGCCCACCGCCTGCGGCCAGCGGACCCACCCAGGGCAGCGAGCAGCCCCTAGCCGTTCTTGTGGCGGAACTCCTCCATGAAGGCGACCAGGGCCTCGACGCCCTCGTAGGGGAAGGCATTGTAGATGGAGGCCCGGATGCCACCCACCGAGCGGTGCCCCTTCAGGCCGTCCAGACCGCGGGCCTGGGCTTCCTGGACGAACTGCTTCTCCAGCTCCTCGGACGGGAGCCGCCAGGTCACGTTCATCAGCGAACGGCTCGCGACCTCGGCGTGGCCGCGATAGTAGCCGTTGCTCTGGTCGATCGTCTGGTAGAGCAGGGCGGCCTTCTTCTGGTTGTGGGCGTGGATCCCGGAAAGCCCCCCCATCTCCTCCTCGACCCACTTCAGCACCAGGCCCACCATGTAGATCGAGAAGACCGGAGCCGTGTTGTACAGGGACTTGTTGTCCACGTGCACCTTGTAGCCGAGCATGGTCGGACGCTTCTCGTCCTCCAGGGCCTTGGAGTAGAACTCATCCGACATCACCACCAGCGTGACGCCCGCGGGGCCCACGTTCTTCTGGGCACCGGCGTAGATCATCGCATAGCGGGAGATGTCCAACGGACGGCACAGGAAGTCCGAGGAGGCGTCACAGACCAGCGGCAGGCCCTGGGAATCGGGGTCGTGGTGGTACTGGATGCCCTCGATGGTCTCGTTGGACGTCATGTGCAGATAGGACGCCTCGGGGCGCACCTTGAAGTCGCCGTCGCCCGGCATCCGCTTGAAGCCTTCGGCCTTGCCCGACCAGGCCACCTGCACCTGGCCCACCTTCCGAGCCTCTGCCATGGCCTTCTTCGACCAGGCGCCCAGCTCCAGGTAGTCGGCTCCTCCGGCTCCCAGGAAGTTCATGGGAACCATCGAGAACTGCAGGCTGGCGCCTCCCTGCAGGAACAGGACGTGGTAGTTCTCGGGAACCCCCAGGATGCGACGCAGGCGGGCCTCCGTCTCTTTGATGATGCCGTCGATCACCTTGCCTCGATGGGACATCTCCATGACCGAGGCGCCCGCCCCGGGGTAGCACACCAGGTCGCGCTGGGCTTCCTGCAAGGCAGGAAGAGGCAGGACGGCAGGGCCGGCGGAGAAGTTGAAGATCCGCTGGGAGGTCGAGACTGTCATTCCGGAAATCCTCCTTGTCGAGCGTCTGGCTCTGGGCGGGCTCGCCCGTCGGGGGAGCCTCCGCACCACGCTGGCCGACGCCTTCGCGCCGCCTGGGTTCTCCGAGCCCGAAGGAAAGCCTGCCCCGGCCTGGACCCTTTCCAGGCGACGGTTCGGACAAGAACAGGCTGAGCGATCAGGGCGAAAGGGCTTCTTGAAGAAGGTGCGAGGCCAGCGGCGCGGCGTGGGCTCCCCCCCCTCCGGCGTTCTCCAGCAGGATGGCCACCGCCACTTCGGGTTTGTCTGCCGGCGCGTAGCCGACGAACCAGGCGTGGGGCGCCCCGTGGGGGTTCTCGGCCGTGCCCGTCTTGCCCGCCACGGCCACCCCCGACAGGGCTGCCGCCCTCCCGGTTCCCCGGGCCACCGCCGCCGTCATGGCGCGGCCAACCTCCTCGGCCACGGCCCGGGGGAGGACCCGGCGGGCACGAGGCGGGGCGGGGCGCCAGGTCTCCTCGCCCCGACGGGTCTGGGCCCGGACCAGTCGGGGTTCCAGGTCGACTCCCCCGCGCGCCAGGGCGGCGGCGACCCGGGCCATGGCCAGCGGCGAGAGCAGCAGATCCGCCTGACCGATCCCGGCCTCGGCGGCGGCCGAAGGGGCCCCGGAGTGGACCGGGCGGGCCGCGGCGGCGTTGGGGACCAGGGGCAGCTCGTCCAGCAGGCCGAACTCGTCCATCCAACGGCGCAGCCCTTCGACCCCCAGGCGCTGGCCCAGGGTCGCGAAGGTCACGTTGCAGGAGACCACCAGGGCCTCTTCCAGGCGGACCAGGCCGTGGACAGCGTTGTCGTGCAGGATGAAGTTCCCGGCATCCATGCTCCCCGTGCACGCGAAGACCTCGTCGGCGGATGTCCGCCCGTCCGCCAGGGCGCCTGCCATCGTCAGGATCTTGAAGGTCGAACCGGGTGGGTACAGCCCCTGGGTCCCGCGCTCGATCAGGGGGGCCGCGGGGTCCACACGAAGGCTTTCCCAGTCGGCCTCCAGCGTGGCCGGATCGAAGGAGGGGCGACTGGCCACCGCCAGGATCTCTCCCGTCGGGACGTCCAGGACCAGGACGGCCCCGCGAGATCCCTCCAGGAGCCCCCAGGCCAGCTTCTGCAGGTCCCGATCCAACGTCAGGACGACGTCGTCTCCGCGCCGTTCCCCGCGAGCCACCAGGTTCCAGGCCTGCATGGGAGTCCGGGGCACGGCGTAGCCGGCGGTTCTCGCCTCCAGGCTGGCCTCCAGGCCCGCCGCGCCGAGCCTCCCGGTCATGTAGCCCAGCAAGGGCCCGGTGATCGGGCCCAGCGGATAGACGCGACGGCCCTCCCGGGACTGCGCCAGGGGTTGGCCGGTGCGATCCAGCAGGCTCCCCCGCAACGAGAGGTCCTCCAGGGTCCGGGTGTTGTCGGGCCGAGCGAAGAGCTCCTCGGAGCGCAGGACCTGCAGACGGGTCAGGTTCACCACCGGGGCCAGGAAGAGCACCAGCAGGAACAAGGCCACCACCCGCACGCGGGCCTTAATCGCCACCGGACACCTCCCCGACGGCGGAGATGCGCCAGAGGAGGCCCAGAAGCAGGAAGTTGGCCAGCATGGAGCTTCCTCCGTAGCTCATGAACGGAAGCGTGATCCCCGTCATGGGCGCCAGTTGCACGGTCCCCCCCACCAGGATCAGGGTCTGCCAGGCGACCAGGGTGGCCAGCCCGGCCGCCAGCAGCGTCCCGAACTCGTCTCCAGCCCACAACGCGATCCGGAAGGCTCGGGTGACCAGCATCATGTAGACCATCAACACCCCCAGCGCTCCCAGCATCCCCCACTCCTCCGCCACCGCCACGAAGATGAAGTCGGTGTAGGCCTCGGGGACCAGGAACGGGCGTCCCATGCCCAGCCCCGAGCCATCCAGGCCCCCTGAAGCCAGCGCGTACAGGGCCTGGGACATCTGATAGCCCTGGCCATGAGGATCCGCGAAGGGATCCAACCAGGCTCCGACGCGAACCCGGACGTGGCCGAAGAGGTGATAGCACATCCATGACCCCAGGCTGGCCAGCACCGCAGACAGGGCCACCAGGTCGCGCCGGCCGGTGGACAGGAAGAACATGGACAAGAAGAGGCCGAAGAGGAGCAGGGCCATGCCCAGATCCTTCTGCAGGACCAGGACGCCTTCCGCACAGGCCCAGCCCAGGCCCAGCAACAACAACGCCTTGCGCGGAAGCCGACCTTCGGGAGAGAGCAGGCTCAGCCGGATCCAGTGGCGGAACTGGCGCAGGAAGGCAGCCAGGAACACGACCAGCAGGATCTTGACGACTTCGACCGGCTGGAAGAGCACCGGGCCGATCTCGAACCACAGGCGGGCACCGTTGATCTCGGTTCCGAACATCATGACCGCCAACTGCAGGAAGACCCCGATCACGAGGCACGAATACTTGTAGTCTTCCAGGGCCCGGTAGTCGCCCGGCACGAAGAGGCTCGACACGAAGACCAGCAGGCCCAGGGCGATCCACCATGCCTGCCGTTCGCCCAGTGCCGGCGAGCCGATGGCCGGCCCCAGGCGATAGACCTCCAACCAACCCACGCTGCACAGAAGGGTCGCCAGCGGCAGCAGCAAGCAATCCCCCGGGGGCCGGCGCAGGCGGCTCAGCAGCCAGCCCGCCCAGAACGCGCCCAGCAGCAGCCCCACCGAAGGCCAGGGTGAAGGCGGATCCAGCCGGCTCAAGCCCGCCTGGGCCAGGGCCGCCCCCAGGACCAGGATCGCGCTGACCAGGGTCATCAGCAGACAGGCGGTCGGACGCCCGTTCATGTCTGATGATAGCGGAAGGTGACGTCGCCCACCGCGAAGTGGTCTCCATCCTGGAGCCGGACGGGGCCCTCCAGGCGTTCGTGCCCCAACCACGTCCCGTTGCGGCTGCCCAGATCCTCCAGGGTCGCCCCCTCCGGGCCCGGCGTCAGGCGGGCATGATGGCCCGAGACGAAAGGATCGGGAATCCGCACCGTGCAGTCCGCCAGACGCCCGAACACGACGGGACCCTGGATGGAGATCCCCTCAGCAGGGGCATCCATCCCGGTCACCACCTCCAGCCACTGCCGTCCGGCCCCCCTCATCACCGGCCTCAAAGCCTCCGGGGGGTCCTCCGGCGAGGCCACCGGTTCGGCCAGCGACCTCTCGGAGGTCCGCCTGGACGGGGGCGTTGGCTGGCGCCTTCGGCTGGAAGGGGTCTGGGGGGTGGCCAGCTCCTTCGGGGTGGGCAGGGCCGTGGTCATGGCTCGCAGGGCGGTGGCCAGGAACACATACAGCAGCAGCAGCAGAGGGTACTTCAGGAAATACAGGAGTCCCTCGGAGACCTCGAGCGTCACGATTCTCCTCTGGTCCGGCCCCGCCCCTGGCGCGGGCACGAGAAGCCCCGCCGGGGAGAGGACCCCGTTCTCAATCCAGTGCGATCCCCGCCGAGCGGAAGAAGTTGCGGTCGTGGCACTTCTCCAGGACCGTCGCCTTGGTGATGCTGCCAGCCTTCAACAGTTTCAGCAGCCCGGCATCCATGGTCTGCATGCCGTATTCCTTGCCGGTCTGGATGTAGTTGTTGATCTGGCTGGTCTTGCCCTCACGGATCAGGTTCGAGAACCCGGCCTCGGCGACGAGGATCTCGTGGACTGCCACCCGCCCCTGTCCCCCGGTCTTCTTCAGCAGCAACTGGGCCACCACGGCCCGGAAGGACTCGGCCAGCATGGCCCGGATCTGCTCTTGCTGTCGCGCAGGGAAGACGTCGATGATGCGGTCCACGGTCTTGGCCGCCGAGTTCGTGTGCAGGGTCCCGAAGACCAGGGCCCCCGTCTCGGCGGCCTTGATCGCGTTGTAGATGGTCTCCAGGTCGCGCATCTCGCCCACCAGGATGATGTCCGGGTCCTCACGCAGGGTGGCCCGCAGGGCATCCGCGAAGGACACCGCGTGCTGTCCCACCTCGCGGTGGTCGATCAGGCAGCTCCGGCTGGGATGATAGAACTCGATCGGATCCTCGATGGTGATCACGTGAGCCCGGCGAAGCTGGTTGATGTGGTTGATCATCGCGGCCAGGGTCGTGGACTTGCCCGACCCCGTCGGTCCGGTGACCACCACCAGGCCGCTCTGGAACATGGCGATGTTCTTCAGGACCGGAGGAAGGTTCAACTGTTCGATGGTCGGGATCTTGCTGGGGATCTCGCGGAAGACCGCTGCCAGACCGCGGTTCTGCTTGAAGTAGTTGGCCCGGAATCGGGCCAGGTCCGGGATCTCGTAGGCGAAATCCAGGTTGCCGCAGTCCTTCAAGCTGTCGATCCGCTCGGCATCCACCAGGGGGAAGAGGATGGCCTCGGCGTGCTCCTGGCTCAGGGGGCGAGCTTTGGAGACGACCAGATCTCCATGGATCCGGAAGACCGGCGGGACCCCGACCGACAGGTGCAGATCGGAACCCTTCTCCGAGACCAGCCGGCGCAGGAGGTCATCCAGGCGGTAGCCCTCCTCCAAGGCGATCTCCAGTTGGGGGGCAGGCGGTTCGGGTTCGGGTGCAGGCGGGGGAGCCTCGGGCAGGTCGGGGATCTCCTCGGCGAACGAGGCTACCGGCTCGGCGGGAGGCGACGCGGGCTCCTCCTGCATGGTGAGTTTCCGGGTGAATTTCTGGAAGAAGGACATGGCGGCTCCTACTCGGTGGGGCTGGTGTTCTCGATCTGGCGATAGGGGGCCTTGTTGACCGAGCGGGCCATGGCCTCTTCCTTCGAGATGATCCCCTTCTCGAAGAGGTCCAGGATGGCCGAGTCCATGATCCGCATCCCATCCTTGCGTCCGGTCTGCATGGCCATGGGGATCTGGTAGGTCTTGCCATCCCGAATCAGGTTGGCGACCCCGACGTTTCCAACCAGCACCTCGACGGCAGGCACCCGCCCCAGACCATCCTGACGCGGAATCAACTGCTGGGAGATCACGCCCCGCAGGGATTCCGAGAGCATGGTGCGGACCTGGGCCTGCTGGTCGACCGGGAAGGCGTCGATCAGGCGATCGATGGTCTTGGCTGCCGAGTTGGTGTGCAGCGTGCCCAGGACCAGATGCCCGGTCTCCGCGGCGGTGATGGCCAGGGAGATGGTCTCCAGGTCGCGCAGCTCGCCGACCAGGATCACGTCGGGGTCCTCGCGCAGGGCCCCCTTCAGGGCCAGGCTGAAGCTCTCCACGTCGCGCCCCACCTGGCGCTGGTTGACCAGGGCGCGCTTGTTGGGATGGATGAACTCGATGGGGTCCTCGACGGTGATGATGTGCACGGGCTTGGAACTGTTGACGATGTCGATCAGGGCCGCCAGCGTGGCGGTCTTGCCGCTGCCGGCCTGCCCGGTGGTCAGGACCAGGCCCTGGTGGTAGCCGACCAGACGGGCCAGGTCGGAGGGAAGCCCCAGGTCCTCCAGGGTGGGCACCGCAGAGCCGATTCCGCGCAGGACCAGGTTCGGCCCGTTCTTCTGGAAGTAGGCGTTCCCGCGAAAGCGCCAGGGACCGCCCTGCTCGGGGGTGCCGTAGGCCAGGGCGAAGTCCAGGTTCTTCTCGTCCTGGAGACGCCGGATCTCCGCATCCGACAGAATCTCGCGGATCATCGAGACCACTTCGGCGGCTGAGAGTTCCTGCCGGGGCAGTCGCTCCAGGGTCCCGTGGACCCGCACGATGGGCGGGACCCCCGAGGCCAGATGCAGGTCGGAGGCCCCCATCTCCTGCATGAGCCGGAAGTAGTGTGCGATTCCAGGCATCCGTCCTCCAGGTCCACGGGATGGCGCCGGTTTCGGCGAGCCGCAGAGGAGTTCCTCCGCCCCCCTGGCCTCCCGGCAAGGCAGGCATCCGGGCACCGGAGGGGAATGCCCCCGCCTCGTGATCCACTTCACTCCCCCCCCCGAAGTCCACCTCGGACCGGTCACCCTGAACTGCCACGGGACCTTCTTCCTGCTGGGAGCCGTCACCGCCTGGGTCTGGACCCGGGCGCGCGTGCCCCGGGAGTATCACGTCCACCTGGACAACCTGGCCTCCTGGCTGACCCTGGGTGGGATCATCGGCGCCCGCGCGTTCTACGTCCTGCTCAACCCCTCGATGCTGCTGGACCCGTTGTCGGTGCTGGCCATCTGGGAAGGGGGCCTGGTCTCCTACGGAGGGTTCTTCGGGGCCCTGGCCGCGTGGTGGTTGTACCTGCGCTGGAACAAACTGCCCCGCGACCTCTTCAACGATGCCGTCGGACCGCCGGCGCTGGCCGGCTGGGGAGTCGGGCGAATCGGCTGCTTCTTGAACTGGTGGAACGAGTATGGGACCGTGACCACGGTCCCCTGGGGCCTGGTGGTCGGAAGCGACCCGCCCCGGCACCCGGTGATGCTGTACCTGGCCATCGGCCACATCCTGGCCGCCCTGGCCGCCGCCCGCCTGGGCCGGCGCTGGGGCGTGCGCGCCGACGGGCTGGCCTTGATGGGGTATGGCCTGACGCGCTTCATCCTCGACTTCTGGCGCGACTACGACCCGGCTTCGCTGCGCCTGGGCTCGCAGGCCCTGGCAGGCGTCTTCCTGGTCGCCGGGCTCTTCCTGGTCCTGAAGGGCCGGATTCCCGACCGCTCGGTTCCTGCCCCCACGTCCGAATAGAAGGAACGACCCGAATCCTCGGGGAATCGCGCGGCACCTCAAGCAAAGGACGTCTGCCCATGGAGACCGCTCGCAAGTTCTTCGAAGGCCGCCGGGTCCTGGTGGTGGCCCCCCATGCCGATGACGAGGCCATCGGCTGCGGGGGCGCGATCCTGCGCGCCTCCAGCCTGGGCGCCCAGGTGGGGGTCCTGATCGTCACGGTCGGCGACCTGCAGAGGGTCGGTGATGGAGGCCGGGTGGTCGAGGGTTCCGAACGGCTGGACGAGGTCTCGCGGGTGGCCGGCTTCCTGGGGGTCCACGACTGGGAGGTCCTCATGACCGACGACCACACCCACATGCGCCTGGACGGGATCCCCCGCCGCGACCTGGTCGCCCTGCTGGAGCGCGAGGCCCGCCTGTCGATCCGCAACTTCAAGCCGGACATCGTGTTCCTGCCGGCCCACTCCTACAACCAGGACCACGAAGCCGTGCTGCGCGCGGGCCTGGTGGCCACCCGACCTCACGACCACGGGGCCCTGCCCCAGGCCGCTGCCGTCCTGCTCTACGAGTACCCCCCCAACTCCTGGTGTCTTCCCCACGAGCGGGTGGTTCCCAACTTCTACATCGACATCTCGGACCTGCTGGACCGCAAGCTGGAGGCCTACCGGATGTATCACTCCCAGGCCCGCGAAGGCCTCCACCAGAACTCGTCGGAGAACCTCCGCAGCCTGGCCCTGCTGCGCGGCCGGGAGGTGGGCGTGGTGGCAGCCGAGGCCTTCCAGGTCCTGCGAATCCGGATCTAGGCGCCTGGCCTAGCGCAGGTAGGAGCGGGGCTGGAGCAACTGGGTCAGGGCCTGGGGGCGCAGCGCCGCCAGGGTTGCCGCCTCCACGCTGACCACGCCCTCCTGGACCAGATCGGCCAGGGCCTTCTCCATGGTGACCATCCCCAGGTCCCGGCTGGTCTCGATCATCGAGTAGATCTGGTGGGTCCGGGCCTCGCGGATCAGGGCCGAGATGGCCGGATTGCCCAGCAGGATCTCCCGGGCGGCGACCCGACCGCTGCCGTCCAGCCGGGGCAGGAGGGCCTGGGCGATCACGGCGCGCAGGCCCGAGGCCAGTTGCATCCGGGCCTGAGCCTGCTGGCCCGAGGGCAGGGCTCCGATGATCCTCTCGATGGCGCCCGGGGCGTCGGGGCTGTGCAGGCTGGCCAGGACCAGATGACCGGTCTCGGCCGCGGTCAAGGCCAGGGAGATGGTCTCGGGATCGCGCATCTCGCCCACCAGGATGACGTCCGGGTCCTGGCGCAGGCCGCGCTTGAGAGCGGTGGCAAAGGTGTCGGTATGGCGGCCGACCTCGCGCTGGCTGACGATTCCCATGCCGGGTTCCAGAACGAACTCGATCGGGTCCTCGAGGGTCAGGACGTGAACCGGAGAGTGCCGCAACACCGTGGCGGCAAGACACGCCAGCGTGGTGGACTTGCCGACCCCCGTGGGTCCGGTGGCCAGGACCAGGCCGCTGGGGGCCATCAGGAAGTTCTGGACGGCCTCCGGCAGACCGATCTCGTGGAACTCGGGAACCCGGGTCGGGATCAGGCGCAGGGCGGCCCCCGGCCCGGTGCGGTCGAAGTAGGCGTTCAGTCGGAAGCGACCCAGGTCGCGGACCTCCAGGGCCGTGTCCAGCTCGTGGTTGAGCTCCCATTCCTTGCGGCGCGCGTCGTCCAGAAGCGAGAAGATCAGCTCTCGAACGTCCAGGGCTGAAACCGGCTCACGACCGGGAATCGGCTCGAGGCGCCCCCGCCGCCTCAACATGGGAGGCAGACCGGGCTTGAGGTGGAGATCGGAAGCTGCCAGGTCGACCGCGTCCCGAAGAAGGGGCGCCGCGTCGAGGGGCGGACGGGTCACGGCGGCACGGGTCGCAGACTGCAGGGTGGCCACGGAACACCTCTCACGCCGGAATCCGGCGGCCGGCTGGGACGCCACAAGGGTCCGGCTGTTCCTGCTCGGGAAGGGGCGGCCGGGCCCTTTGCCCGGGACCTTCCCTCTCCGGGGCACGGGCTCCTGCCCTGGGGGCCTTCAGCCCGCTGCCTGAAGCCTTCCGGCCCCTTCCCGGAGCCAGCGGCGGCCCGCCTGGCCTCAACGGGTCAACCCGATGCACCGGACCGTGCCGCGGAGGCTACCAGGCGCCATCCCTGGAGAAGAAGGGTGCTCCCACCACCTGTCCAGCCCGATCCTCCCGGATCCGGCCAGACCACCTTGACGCGCTCGACGAGCGCGGTGGGGACAGGACCGGCCCTACCAGTGGACGCCCACCACGGCCTGCGTGATCCGGCCTTCGCGGAAGGCGCTGGCCACGCACCGCGCGCAGATCCCTCCTGCGCTGGTGCGGAAGCCGCACTCCGGGCACAGGCGCAGACTGCGCAGCGTGTCCTCCGAGTAGTAGTCCCCAGGTCGGAAGGGCGTCGCGGTTCCCTTCGGGGAGTCGACGGCTTCGCCCGAGGCGCGGGCGGCTTGGGTGGTCTCCAGGGAAGCCCGGGCACTGTGTGCGACCGGGTTCCCGTCTGCCAAGGCCAGAGCCGGCCGGACCTCGCCGGGACGACGGACGGCCGAAGCAGACTCGCCCTCCTCCTGGCCAGGCGCCCCGGGAGCGACGGCCTGGGCTGGAGCCTTCTCGCCCGTGCCCGGCCGCAGGTCGGCCTGGACGAGCGCCGCGGCCACCTGCGCGGGGGTTGAAGCCTCCCCCGCCGGGGCCGGAAGCGCTGCCGGCAGGCCCGCCTCGCCCAGGGCCGGCCAGCCGATTCGGGCCGGCGCCTCGGTCCGGGCGGACCCCTGGCCCGGCGTGGCGGTCGCGGCCTCGGGTGGAGCGGCCAGGGTGGCCTTCATGGGGCGCTGCTCGCCCTGGGGCGACCCGCCCTGGCCGTGGTGTTGGCCGCTGGAGGCCCCTTCCGGGGAAGCCGGGACCGGGGCGCCGACTCCCAACGAGGGAGTGGCCGAGACCGAAGTCGAGGCAGAAGGAGCCGAAGGTCCGGCATGTCGGCTGCCCATGCCGGCCTGTTCCATCGCCAGGGCGCCCCCCCAGGTCAAGGGCAGGGGAGCGCTGGCGCGAGCCGCGGGTTGGGCCTGAGGGGTCCAGACCCTCTGCAGGGCCGATTCCAGCTCGGGGTTGGCGGCCACGCGGCCACGGAAGATGGCCACCTCGGGGCGCAGCCGCGGATCCCGGGTCAACTGATCCAGGGCCCGCGAGAAGCGAGCCGCGGCTGGAGGATTGGCCTCCAGGCGGTTCAACAGCGAGAGCATCGGCCCGGCGGACGACGAGTCCCGGGACAGGTTGGCCAGCAGGCGGGCGCCATCCTTGGACCCGGAGACTCCCATGAACAGACGCCCGACGCCCAGGCCGCCCTCGCGGGTGGCCGCCATCTGGTTCAGGCTCTCGGCCACGGCTCGGGCCCCGGACCGGGATTGGGTGCCCTGGGCCAGCATCCTGGCCACCTCGCGCCCTCCCTGCTTGTCGAAGGCCATGTTCTGCAGCAGGCGAGCCGTGTCGGCGGCGCCCTGGTGGCTGTCCGACATGCGGTGGATCAGGTTGGCGAAGCGGATCCCTCCTCCCTCCGTCTGGAGCAAGGTCGAGAAGGTGCGCGTCAAGGCCTGGGACCCCTGGACCCAATCCGAGGAGCGGCCCAAGGCTCCGGCCATCCGAGCGCCGCCTCCAGCATCCTCCAGGGTCGGGGTGGTCAGGGTGTCCATCATCTCCCACAACCCCCGGGCCGAGGCCGGGTTGGAGGCCGCCGTCTGGAGGAACTGAGCCAGGTTGATGGCCCCCGCGGGCTCGCGGCTCATCGCCGAGAAGAGCCGACCGACCGCCTCCGAGCCGCCCGGTGCGTCCATGGTGAGAAGCAGGGTTCCGACGGCGCGGTCGGGGGCCACCTCGGCCATCCCCTTCAACAGGGACGACATGGCCAGGGCCTGGTCCGGGGAAGAGGCCGCGTGCCGGAAGACGCCCATCATCTTCTCGGGGCCTCCCTTGCCGGTCACCAGGGTCTCGAAGGCATCGGTCATGCCCCAGAGGCCCTCGCCCTCCTGGCCCAGGGAGTTCAGAGCCCAGAGTCCTCCAGGCCGGACCTGTCCGGAAGCCACCCCCTCCAGATGGGCGGAGGCCTCACGGAAGATGCCCACCCTCAGCGCGGTCATCCCGGGGTCCACGGGAGCCGGGGCCGTTTGCCCCCCCCCGGAAGCAGGGGCCGAGCCGGCGGCCGGAGGCGCGGGACCGGTGGAGGAACCGACGGGCGGCAGGGTTGCCGTCAGGGCGGCGCCCCCCGTGGGAGACGGCGCGGCGCCGGGCGCACCCAGACGGCGCGCAGCCACCCCCTCGAAGACCGAAGCCAGGGCGCCGGGTCGGGTCTGGTGTCCGCCCAACTGCAGCAGGAGCCGCGACAACGGAGAACCGGCCTGGGATTCGCTGGCCTGCCCGGGATTGCTGGCCATGTGCGCCAGCCGGTTCAGGTCGGAGCGGGTGACCTGACCGTCCCCGTCCAGGTCCAGGGTCTGAAGGTCGACCCCGGCCAGGTCCAGGCCCGGGGGAAGGATCTGCTGGATCTCGGCCATGGACAGCGCCGCAGTGCCCAGCGACGAGAAGCCGGTGGCCACCTGACTCAACCAGGACGAGACCGTCGACCACAATCCGCCGCCCCCTGAGGAGGAGCGTGGCGCGCTGGGGGTGGAGGTGCTTGGGGGCGTCGAAGTCGTCGGGGTGGTCGAAGGCGTCGAGGCCGAGGGCTTGGAGGAGACAGGGGTCGTCACCGGAGCGGTGGTCGGGGTGGTGGCGGGAGTCGTGGAGGAGACCGGCCGGACCCCTCCGGCCGGAGAGGTGGACGGCGTCGGAGGCTCCTGTTGAGTGGTACCTCCATAGTTCTGGGAACCGGTGGGGTTGGTGCCCAGCCAGGCCAGCCCCACCGACTCCAGCAGGTAGCGTTCGAGCGCAAGGCGCTTGCCGGAATCGTCCTGGTGGCCTTCAAACTGGGACAGCCTGGCCTGATCCACTCCATAGCGGACCGAGAGATCCTCCGCCGACATGGACTGCAGGAACCTCTTGTCGGACGGCAGGGTCCCGGCCTCGGCGTGGCGGACCAGGGTTGCCAGGTCGGGATCGAAGGATTCGACGCGCCGGGCCAGGCCGGCGTCCTCCCGGGTCATCTTCTGGAGGGCGCCCATCGAAGCATAGTACTCTTCGGAGTTGCTCAGGGCGTTCTGGGCCCAGTCCGCAGCATCCGACTGGCTGGCACCGGGATTGGCCTGGCGATAGATCGCGGCCAGGTCGGCCTGATTCTGCGCCAGGGCCTCGGGAGACGCGGTCTTCAGGTTGAAGGCCCGCTCCTTCTCCAGGGCAAAGAACAACTGGTTGTCCCGGCCGGAGAGGATGCTCCCTGTCTGGGTGGCGTCTGCGGTCCGATGGGACTCTTCGTGGGCGACCACGTCGCCGAGGAAGTTCTCACCGCGGTCCTGGCTCAGAAGCTCGGTCGAGTAGAGGACGTTGTTGGTCTGGGTGGCATAGGTGGCGGGAGCCGCCAGGATCTCGTCGAGATTCGACGGCGGGCTTCCGTCCTTGGAAGGGGCGAGGAAACCGTGTTCCTCCAGAGCCTTGCGCTTGTTCTCCGGAGAGGTGTCGGTCAGGACGATCGTGCCCATGGAGCGGCGGGTCTGCTCGTCGAGGCCCAGGGACAGGTACTCGTCGAGCACGCCCTGACGCATCTGCACCTGCTCCTGGGGATCCGAGACGTACTGGTCCTGGATCCGGCGGGCGTATCCCAGGGCCTCCTGCTGTTTCTCGGGCGGCTGGCTCGCCACGTAGTTCTCATACCACTGGCGGTCCTGCGGCGAGAGCCCCTCGTACCACTCGGCCGTCTTCTGGTATTCGGTGGCCGGAAGGTCGGTCACCCCGGGCAGGGCCCCGATGGGCGGGTTGGGTTCAGAGGGCGCAGCGGCTCCTTCCGTGGTGGCCGTGGTGGCCGTGGAGGCCACGGACCCCGCCGCCCCGACTGCCGCACTGGCGATGGCCCCTGCCACCGGATTGAAGACGCCGATCACGCTCCCAATCACGGACTTCAGCAAGGGGCTGGAGGTCCTCTGCGCCGTTGTGGAGGTCGCCGTCTGTTCAGGGGTCGACCCTGAAGCGTCCTTGCCGAAGATCTTCCCCAGAAGGCCGCTCAGCGGGCCGGAGGCCTCCTGGGAGGCCGGAGCCGGAGTGGGAGCGGGAGTTTCTCGGGGGGCCAGGCCGAAGACCTTGACCAGCGTCCCCAGCACGCCCTCCGGCTGGGAGGGCTCCTCGGCGGCCGGGGGGGCGGGCGTGGAGGCCGGCTTGGGCTCGGCCTGGTCCCCTCCCAGCCCCAGGACCCGCCCCAGCGTCCCCAGCACGCCCTCCGGCTGGGAGGGCTCCTCGGCGGCCGGGGGGGCGGGCGTGGAGGCCGGCTTGGGCTCGGCCTGGTCCCCTCCCAGCCCCAGGACCCGCCCCAGCGTCCCCAGCACGCCCTCCGGTCGGGAGGGTTCCCGGGTGGGCTCCTCCTGAGGAGCGCGCTCCGGTCTTGCCTGCGGCGCCGGTTCGGGTTCATCCTGAAGAGCCTCCAGGAGCTCCTGGGTGCTGGAGGTCTCCATGCATGGCAGCGCCTCCTCCGGCTTGCCCGCCTCGGAGGAGGGCCCGGATGGGGCAGCGGAATCCGCCGGGGCGGCCCCGGTCGGTCCGGTTGGCGCAGCCGGGTCCTTCACCTGCTGCGCGGGCTTCTCGAGCTCCTGCTGGTCTGCGGGAGGGGCGGCGGGGCGTCCGGTTTCCTCGGCGGCGGGGTCTCGTCCCAGCAGGGTCCGCAGCAGGGCAGCCGTGAAGTTGCCGCCTTCCTTCTCCGACTTCTTGGCGGAGGTCGGCTCTTCGCCCGATTCCTCATCCGGATCCTGCTCCCGGTCCTTGTCCTTGACCTCCTCCTCCTCCAGGTCGGCGCTCTTCTGGAAGCGGTCGGGGTCCAGGCGCCACGGGCGCGAGGAGGAGGTCTCCTGGGCGGCGGAACCGCCCCGCGAGGTCAGGGTCCTCGAGGAGGCTTCGGCGGAGGTGCTGGACCCGGTCGACCCCGGCCTGGCAGACTCCGAAGTCCTGGCCGCGTCGCTCTTCGCGGGCGAATCCCCCGGCCGGGCGGTCTCGGTCTTGCGGGCCACCCGGGCCTCGATGGCGCGACGGGCGCTGGCAACCGGATTGATCGTCTTCTTGCTGTTGTCTTCGCTCACGATTCTGCTCCCCGCATCCATCCATCGATGCCCTGCTGGAGGGTCTCGGCCCAGGCCTGGATCACCAGGCAGGACATGGCTCTCTCTGGTTCGGGCAGATCCCGCTCGACTCCGAACCGAAGCTCGTCCAGTTCCGCCTCGGCCTCGGCGAGGTCGGCGCAGCACGCCTGGTCACCAAGCCTTGCGGAAATCCCCGCCAGACGCCGCAAGACCTCCGTCGCAGGACCGTCCGGCATCTCCTCCTCGCCCGGCTCCCAGGCCAGGAGGTCCTCCACGGACTCCACCTCGGCAGCCCGCACGCAGGCGATCAGGAGGGCGCGCAGTTGGCGGACTCCTGCCAGCGGGCTCCAGGCCGGCAGATGGCCCAGGGCCTCCAACATGCACGTCCGGGCATGGGCCGGAAGCAACCGGCCCAGGGGTGTCAGGACCGACAGGGCCCGGCAGAGATCCGCCAGATCCGGGTCCCGGGCCACCTCGGCCAGTTCTGCCAGCCCGGCAGCATCCTGCATCTCCAGGACCTCGCGCAAGGCCTCCAGGGGCTGATCGGGATGGGCGTCCAAAGCCTGCTCCAGTTCCGCCATTCGAGCCAGGGGGCTCTGGACCCAGGGGACCTCGGGAACGGTGCGCAGCGTGTCCGTGTTGGCCAGCACCGCTTCCCGGACCAGGGGTTCGGGGTCCTGGCGGAGCGCCTCCAGGAAAGGGAGTGCGGCAGGATCCTGGGGATTCAGTGCCTCGGCCAGGGTGCTGCGGACCACGGGCTCGGAGTCGGCCAGAAGAATCCAGGTCGCAGAGAGCGGAATCGACTCCCGGTCGGCCAGGGTCGAAGCCAGGGCCACGCGGACCCGGACGGAGGGATCCCGAGCGGCCTGCTCCAGCAGGCTCTCCTCCTGCCCTTCCAGATACACGACCGCTGCCGCCCGGACCAGTTCGCGCGGGTCCTGAACCAACGACGTCCTGCCATGGAAGACGATCAGGCCTCGAACCACCGCATCCAGCAGGACGACATCTCCGGCCCCGACGGCCTCCTCCAGGCGCTCTTCAAGGAAGCGCTTCAGCTCTTCGGGTGAATCTCCCGGCGCGACCAGATGCAGGGCCCGGACCCCGCGCAGGCGCATCTCCCAGGAGGGAGAGGCCAGCAGGGCGACCAGCTCTTCGCGGGCCTGGCCATCCCATCCGGCCCGGCGGCCCAACGCCGCACAGGCGGCCTGCCAGACGCGGGCCGAAGACTCGCGCAGCAACCGGTGCGCCAGGAGGCGCTCGCCGGCGTCCCATTCGCGCCGGACGGCCTCCAGGCCCTGGGCCTGCTGGTGCAAGGCCTCCAGGGCTTCCACATGTTCCGCCAACCCCACGTGTTCCTGCAAACCTCAGCCCTCCTGCCCCGGCCTGCACCCCACCGGCCCCGTGCGCAGTCCAGCGCACCGGCCCGGTGGGAAAGCGCCCCTCGGGTCTGCCCCCGATGTCAGGATAGGTTCAAACGACGTGGCCCCAAACCGGCAGAAATGAACACCGTGTTACAGACGTCAACATCTTGTAACCACATTGTAAACCGATCCGAACGCCTGGGGGAGCAAGAGACCCTACGAGTCCGGGCGGTCCGAGTCCGTCGACCAGGTCAGGACCGTCTCGGGAGGTCGATCCACCAGCGTCGAGGCCTTGGGGCCTTGAGCCGCAGCCCGTCGGGTGCTGGCCGGCCTGCGGGGACCGAGGCCAGCGGATTCGGTGGACGCAGGACCCGACGGGGCAGACGGAGCCCAATCCAGGGGGTCGCGCAGGTCCACCTCACGACCTGCTCCCACCGCCTGCGCCAACGCGTGCACGCAGGAAAGGAAGAGCGGAAAGCCGAGGAAACTGGTCAGCGCGAGGCTGGGCAGGTTTCCCGGGACCAGGCTGCTCAAGGCGGCCAGGGCCGAACTCCCCAGCGTCCACAGCGCCACGACCAGCAGGTAGTCCCGCCCGGTGGCAGTCACCCGTTCGGCCAGTTCCAGCAGTCGGAAACAGGACGCCACCTCCAGGCTCTCGGCAAACCGGGCCAGCGCCATCCAGGCGGCGGTGTTGAAGGCCAGGTAGACCAGCAGGCCGACCAGGCCCAACCAGATCTGCCCCCCGGTGTGGTGTCCGCCCAGTCCGGAGCCAAAGACCAGGAAGGCCAGAGGCAGGGACAGGATGAGGTACAGCAAGCCGAAGACCACGGCGTAGCAGACCAGGGCGGCCGCGGCCGACAAGCCTCGGAAGAGGATGGAGCCGATCTCGGAGAGTTCCGGCAGGACGCGCTCCTCGTCCTTCTGCACCACGTTTCGATAGACCTCGACCCCGAAGCCCAGGATCGCCGCCCAGCCCAGGATCGGAACCAGTCCCACCACCCCCCCCAGGGCCAGCTTGCGAAGCGAATCCGGATCCTGGCGGTAGAAGGTGAAGGCGCGCTTGAGATCGATCCCCATGTCCACTCCGTGGCAGAATCCCTGCCAGGGTGATTCTTCGCTGCAGGGGAAGGGATTCCCCCGACCCCTCCAGGTTCACCTCGCGGTCACTT
>Ga0334887_1000274_pt1 | contig 84771 bp, 69 predicted proteins | sample GraSluR1_MG_10_FD_207217 | JGI IMG/M metagenome (GOLD analysis project Ga0334887, IMG submission 207217) | Sludge microbial communities from methane-producing bioreactor in Wageningen University, Netherlands - Granular Sludge_18_07-R1 | ecosystem: Engineered > Bioreactor > Anaerobic >...
ACACAGAGTCACAGAGGTACGGAATTTTATAGAAATTAGTAATCAATAATACATATTTGCAAAAAATTGTAAATATATTTATGTACGATTTCATATATCTATATAATTAGTTCATCTTTCTCTGTGTCTCTGAGCCTCTGTGGCAAAATAAGTTACTTTTTGCAGGAACGCCATTTATAGAAATTAACATTGGAATCAGATAATTCTGCAGCATTATTCCCCTGTAAAAAAAAGTTCAATATATGCTTTTAAGGATAGAACATACTCAAGCTTAATCCCTGTTTCCACAGCCCATGATGATTCAGAGTAGAGCTGAAGATTCCGCTTAAAAAGGTTTTCAGAATCAAGAAGATGTGGGACTGTTTTCTCTCTTATAAATAATCCCCTGTTATGCCTGTCGTAAAAAAGCTCTTTGTGTGCCAGGTGGAGTGATTCATCCCCTTTTTTATAAATCCTGTAAGAATCGACCTCATAGCTGTCTTTATAGGAATCTATAAGATTAAGGCATTCTGAGGCTCTGTAAAAATTAAACATCATTCTGCTGAAAACATCGAAGTGCTCTATAAGCTCCGGATCATCTGTCATTGAGCTCAATTTTTTTATGCTGTGAAAAGTTCTTCTGAGAAGCAGCACCATTTCATTATAAATCTTTACATTTTTTCTCTCTTCACGCCTGTGAAAATTAAACAGGCCATACTGAAAGTAGCGGTACATACCATCCTTGGCAGACTCCCTGTAGCGGATAAAGCTGTTAATTAAATATTCCCTTCTTGCATCATCCTGGAGCCCGTAAAGCTCGTCTTTATAACTCTTTTCAGGTCTGCTCCGCCGCTCCCCCCTTACAGGCCCGGACCGCGGAGGGACCGGTTCCTCACTACGGGTATCCTCATTCTCCTGCTTAAATCTGTGACTCATTAATGTGGAATAGGCCATGTTTAGTGTTGTCATCTGTTCATTGGCCCAGTCCTTTCTTTGAGGATTTTTGTCAGGGTGATACTTCAGCGCCATAGCCCTGAAAGAGCGGGTAATATCCTCGTTAGAGGAATTTTTCTCAACCTGGAGAATATTATAACATCTGTTTATATCCATTCAATCTTCCGGGATGCTGTCATTCAGATAATCCGCACAGTTACGCGGCCGGCTGAAGATACAGCTCAGCCGCATAAAAATTAATTTTCAAATAGCGGATTAAAACTGATCCTGAGCAGGATAGTGCTACTTCTTGCTGATCTTGCCGTTTTCTACAACACGGCCCGCCTGCTTAATTACATTATCCGGGAAAGTGAGCCCAAGAGCTTTAGCAACATCAAGATTGATCAGAAGATCCACGTCTGAGGGGTCTGTCATAAATACAGTCCCTATTGATTCAGGTTTCTCACCCTTTAAAATTCTTGCTATAAGCCTTCCTGTTGCTCTCCCCATTTTGTAATAGTCAAAGCCCCATGCTGCAAGAACTTCAAATTTTTCTGCAGAGCTGGGATCTGCGGACATAATAGGTATTTTATTGGTTTTTGCCACATCCGCAACAGCGCTGAGGGCTGATATAACAGTATTATCCGTGCTCAGATAAAAAGCATCCACTCTGCCGGCAATAGACTGTGCTGCCTGCTTCACTTCCGATGAATTTGAAACAGTAGTTTCAATAAATTCAATACCAAGCTCCCTGCATGCTTCTTTAGCCATTTTAGCAAGGGTTACCGCATTTGCTTCATGGCTTGCATATATATGACCAAGTCTTTTAATATTTTTCACTTTCATTAAAAAAGCTATCTGATCTTTCACAGGGGTCATGTCTGAAACGCCCGTAATATTCTTTTCCCCCCTGGAGAATGAAGATACAAGCCCGGCATCAACCGGATCTGTTACAGCTGAATAAATAACAACATTCTCCTTCAATGCATTTACAAGAGCCTGAGAGGTAGGTGTGGCAATCCCCACAGCCACATCAACATTATCAGATTTAAACTTCTGAGCTATAGATGCTGCAGTTGAAATCTCACCATTTGCATTCTGAAGATCATACTTGACATTGGTGAAACCAAGCGCAGTAAGCTCATCCTGTATCCCCTTCTCAACAGCATCAAGAGCAGGATGGGCTACAATTTTAGCGATCCCTATTTTAATCTCCCCTGCAGGGCCCTTTTTACCGCATCCTGTAAAAAAAGATACAGCCATAATAATCGTTACTAGTGACAAAATTGCAACATAATACTTTCTCATATACTACTCCCCTTAATTTCATTTTACTGTTAATTACCACTGTATATCCTATTAGTCAAGAATTATGCGTACTCAAAAAAATTATTCCTCAGAATAATCTGAATTATTTTCGGCTCAATACTTCTTGACAGTTATAAGCTCTCTCTGTGGTATTAATTATCATATTATATACACCGGGGAGTTAATCATGAACAGCGAAATACCCTGTGAAGAAATCAGATTCACATCTGAGAAAGATTTCCATCAATTCTGCGAAAAAATAAAATCAGAACTAAGCTCAAGAGAGAAAAAAATATGCAGCAGCGCTGATTACCGGAAAGCATCTGTCCTGATCCTCCTTGTTAATAAAAACAGCTCCCCCCATGTAATACTGACTATGCGGACAGATAAAGTATCAACCCATAAGGGGGATGTTTCGTTCCCCGGAGGGACCATTGATGCAGAAGATGAGAATTCTCTCTTTACCGCTTTAAGGGAAACCTGTGAAGAGATCGGGATCCCCCCTGAAAAGATAAAAGTCCTGGGGGAGTTTGATGAATATATTTCGCTGGCCGGTTTTCATGTGAATGTTTTTGCAGGTGCTGCAGATTACCCTCTCCAGTACAATTTAAGTGAAGATGAAATTGATTCTATTCTGGAAGTTCCTCTCTCCTGTTTCTGCAACGAAGGGTATTACAAATGCGACAGATTTGAACATAAGGGGGAGGAGGTCTGCGTATATTATTACGATTACTGCGGAACCACCATATGGGGGATGACCGCCCGTATTCTTACTGATTTTGCCGCCATGGTGCTGAAACAGGATGATTGATAAAATTTGGCTCATCCCGGATTTTTGGGAAAAGTAATAATATGGTTTTTCACCACATATTCTGGAGTCAGCCCCCTGTCTACCAAAGGGGGCACGTAAAATAAAAACTTGAGCAAGTTGATGAATCAAAGTATTAAAAGATCCTTGATATTGTTGAGCTTGCAAAAGATATGCGGAATAATATAAGAATATAGTTATCAAAGTGGTAACAATTATATTTTCAAAGTGATAATAGATAACTCGTGCCCCCTTTGGGGGACAGGGGGAAAAGAAAAGAAGTACTCCCTTTGTATCCCAAAAATCCGGAATGAGCTAAAAATTTAATTATGCATATACATAATTATTGACACAGCCGGTAACAAGGATTACTTTTTTAATACAAAGTAATATATAAACATAATGGTTCTATTAATATACCCCATCGGGTTATCACCCCATAGTGTATAAGATATAATACCTGTTCAATACAAATTATACCCGGAGTAGAAGATGTCTAAAAAAAATTCAGAAAGAAAGCCGCACCTGTTTATCATTACCTTTGCCATGGGCCTTTTCATTGGAATCAATTTTTCACTCATAGCAGAGGTGAAGGAGCCGGCACACAAATATCTCGATTACTTCCACCAGGTTTTTCAGATAGTAACAACTGAATATGTGGATAAGCCTGAAAACAAAAGTCTCTTTTACGGAGCTATCCGCGGCATGCTCAGTTCCCTTGATGACCCCTACACCAGATTCCTTGATGAAGATGCTTCGGGGGAACTTCAGGAAATGACAACAGGGAAGTTTGTCGGCATCGGGGTTGAGGTGACAATAAGGGACGGTGATATAATTGTAGTTACACCAATAGAAAATTCACCTGCAATGAAAGAGGGGATTGAAGCAGGGGATATAATTACTAAAGTGAATGATGAGATTGTGAGGGAGAAGGAGTTCTCTGATGTAATCAAAAAAATAAAAGGCCTACCCGGAACAAAGGTAAATATAACAATCCGCAGGGAAAACATTGATGAAGAGATAACCTATTCAATAGAGAGAGCACCTATTAAAATCGACAGTGTGGAATACTCTGTAATAGATAAACATAATGCAGGTTATCTTAAGATTAAAACATTCGGCGCTGAAACTTCATCAGACGTTAAACACGCCCTTAAATTCTTTAATGATAAAAAAATTGACAGAGTAATTTTAGATCTCCGCTTTAACCCCGGCGGCCTTCTCAGCTCAGCCATAGAGATATCTGATTTCTTTCTTGAAAAAGATCTGGTAATAGTCTCCACAAAAGGGAGATCAGTCGCGGAGGCTGAATCTGTATTCAAATCAAAGGATCCTCTCTTATATGCAGGTAAAACAGTTGTTCTTGTCAACAGGGGGAGCGCTTCAGCATCTGAAATTCTCAGCGGTGCTCTGAAGGATAATAATAAGGCAGTACTTGTAGGTGAAAAAACTTTCGGCAAAGCCTCTGTTCAGAAAACCTACGGTCTTGATAAAAATATTAATGTTGCAGTAACTATAGCAAAATACTACACCCCATCCGGTGAGCTTATACATAAAAAAGGGATTTCCCCTGACTTTGCTGTTAAGCATTTTGATATACCTGAAAGTGAAAATGAAGCACTCAGAAAAATCGGGAAAGACCGGCTTCTAAGCAGCTTTGTAAATTCCAGAACAGTCTACGACAGTGAAACACGTAAAAATTTCGGGAAATTTCTTAAAGAGAAGAATATAGATCTTTCCACAAAAACTGCAGATTATATTCTTAAAAGAGAAGTGGGGAAATATCACAAAAGCCTCCCCTATGATCTGGAGTTTGACAGCCAGCTTATCACAGCAATAGAGAAACTGACAGAATAATAAAGCCATGATAAAAAATGCTGAGCCTTTAATAGGCCTTGGTCTTGAAAGCTCCTGCGACGAGACCTCGGCTTCAATTGTAAAAAACGGAAGTATTATTCTATCCAACAGAATTTTCAGTCAGATAGAGCTGCACCGTGAATTTTCCGGCGTTGTCCCTGAAATTGCTTCAAGGTCCCATCTTGAAACGATCAATACCCTGATAGACTCCGCACTGGAAGAAGCAGGGATAGAATTCAGCAACCTTGACTACGTTGCTGCAACAAACAGGCCCGGCCTTATCGGCTCACTTATGATAGGCCTTCAAAGTGCAAAGACAATTTCATTTACCCTGGGTATCCCCCTTATTGCAGTTAATCATCTGGAAGCCCATCTCTACGCCCCCTTTCTTGAAGGGGAAAACCTTCAATACCCCTTTATGGGTCTTCTTATTTCCGGAGGGAATACAGCCCTCTACAGGGTTAACGGGCCTGGAGAGATGGAGCTTATCGGGAAAACTGCTGATGATGCTGTGGGTGAGGCTTTTGATAAAATATCCAAATACCTGGGCCTTGGATACCCGGGCGGCCCTGTTATTGAAGAGCTGGCCCGCAAAGCTGTGGAGAAAAAAAATTTCTTCCCCAGACTTATGACAGACCCGGGTGACAACCGTTTTTCATATTCAGGCCTTAAAACAGCAGTGATCAACCATATTAAAAACAACCCTGAAGCGGATACTGCAGAGATTGTATACAGTTTTCAGGAGAGCGCCCTTGAGCTTCTTGTAAGACGCCTCTTCTCTTCCGCAAGAGAGCTTGGAATAAAAAGACTTGTAGTAGCAGGGGGGGTTGCAGCAAACGGCCGTCTCCGTGAACTTCTAAATGAAAATCGCAGGGGGGATGAAAAAATTATTATCCCTTCACCCCTTTTATGTACAGACAATGCTGCAATGATATGCGGCATAGCATATCAGTACTATATAAATAACAAATTCAGCCCCCTGAACTCCGATGTGCACAGCAGAATCAAAAATTAGTGCTTGCAATAATTTCTCATTTCAGATTGTAATTTACTGATTAAATTCAGTAATTATTCCAAAATATATCTTTTAGTAGAATAATGCTGTTTTTAATATCCCCGCCGCCTTCGACAGCGGGGATATTAAAGTATTTAATTTCAAATAAAAGTTAAGAAATTATAATTGGATGAAAGCATCTTATTCTACAATGTTGAAGTTTATCAGGAAAGGGGAACATGGATTTTGCAGAAGAGAGAACACCTTCAGGCTTCACCTTAAAAGTATTATTTAAGACATGGAAATTTCTTGTCTTTAACAGCAAAGGTGATTCCATCCCGGCTGATAAAGAGGGGAGAAGCCTTCTCCACAAGATCCCCATGATAATGTTTATGGGGAATATTTTCAATATTGAGCGCGATTTTGACAGGGAATACACACTCCTTAAAATTCAGAACAAAAACCTTATTGTTCCATACAGAAATATTATAGAGAAGAAAAGAAAATACCATTTTATCCCCCTTGAAACAGATATAGATCAGATCCCGGTTATTATTCAGCACCAGCGCAGCTACTCCTCCATGCTGAAAGATGTTCAGGCAAACCTGGGAATTGATTACCTGATAATTGACAGTTCAATTTCAGAGACCGAACTTTCTGTAGTTATCAGCAAATACAAACCTGAAAAAGTAATCGCTGTACATCAGCAGAAAAGTGAATCTTTCGATTCAGCAGATTCAGAATCTGACATGTCATACATAAACATAAATACCCTATCAGAAAACCCGGTATTTCTCTGCAGAATGCATTTACGGAAAATGGCACTCTCCAATCTAAAACAGCTTCTTCTCGATTTTGACATTTCACCCCTTGATACACAGTATATACTTTTTTTTATCAATGAACTTCTTGAAGCAGACCCGGCCCCACCTGAAATTGCAAAAAACAGAAGCACCCTCCTTGATATCCGTAACTCTTTTGAATTCTATCTGGCACTGATACAGAAAGATGAGGAAAATATAAAAAGAATTCTGCTCATACTTGGCGACCCTAAAAAAATTTCACCATACAGAACACTGGTATCCAAGGTGCGCTCAATGCACCCGGGGAGCGAAGATCAGCTTCTCTACACAGAATTCGAAAACATGGTAATTGACAGAGAAGAGGAACTCGCCGCTTCCGCAGGAACCTGATCTTTTCCGCAGGAAATTAATCAAAAAAAATTCTCTTCATAGATAAAAATATCAGACAAAAACCCCATTAATTCGTAATAATAGTCAGAAGCATTATTCTGTTCTGCAGCCGGGAATCCCCTTTTCTGCAGATCCTCCGGACTGAAAGAAAAATGAAAAAAATAATTATTATTATGTTCACTTTAATAACCATCTCCGCTATTGCAGCTGATCATGTTAAAACCTGGCAGGTATATTTTACCACCCCCGATACAAAAATCAGGGGTATAGTCAAACCTGACGAAGGCCTTATCAATGCACTCAAAGGGGCTCAGGAATCTGTATACGGCGCATTCTACGATATTTCCTCAATTACAATAGCGGATGAATTTATAGCCGCTCACAATCGGGGGATTAAGATTGCTATTGTAACAGAAAAAGATAATTATTCCGGCAAAGCATTAACTGCAATGATTGAAGCAGGGATCCCTGTAGTAAAAGACAACAGCCCTGGGCTGATGCACAACAAGTTCGCTGTTATTGACAAAGAGTTTGTCTTTACCGGTTCCTTTAATCTTACTGATAACTGCAGAGTAAAAAACAACAACAATGCTGTACTCATTAAATCTGCAGAACTTGCTCATATATACCTGGATGAATTCAGGGAGATGTTTTACGATAAAATCTTTGCCAACAGAAAAGAGTATGGAGCCTTTTCATTTTTCCGCGGAAAAAATTCAGTTAAAACCGGTGACCTGATGCTGAAGGCTTTTTTTTCACCGGAGGATGATGTTGAAAAAATTATCTGCAGCAATATTTCGAAAGCTGAACACTCAATCCGTTTTATGGCATTTTCATTTACCTCCCCTGCAGTAAGCGAATTGATGATAGAAAAATTTCATAAAGGGATAGAGGTAAGCGGGGTTTTTGAAAGGAAAGGGGCCTATACAAAACACTCTGAATTCATTAAAATGAAACTTGAAGGCCTCCCGGTCAAGGTTGACAGGAACAGATTCCAGATGCATCACAAAGTTATAATAATTGATGACTACCGGGTAATTACCGGGTCCTACAACTTTTCCAGAAATGCAGCACTGAGAAATGATGAAAATATCCTGATAATAGATAACAGGGAAATAGCAAAGCAGTATATAGATGAATATAACAGACTATATCTGAAGAGGTAAAAATGGGGATTATACACGAAAACTACAAACTGCCGATTCAAAAATGTATTGAGGGTGAGGATGTTAACCAGCTTTCAGATATGGAACTCCTCGCAATTATTCTCGGGACAGGGACCAGAGGGCAGGATGTTCTTGAGCTATCATCCCTCATATTAAAAAAAATGGGGGGGCTAAGGGGAATTCTCAATTCAGGGATCAGGGAGATTGCTGAGGAGAAAGGTGTGGGTCTTAAAAAATCTATAAAAATCCAGGCTGCTTTTGAAATGGGGAAAAGAGCCATCACAGAGAAAAAACCTTCAAATATCCTCAGCTCACCTGCTGCTGTATGGGAGCTTCTTCTTCCTGAAACTGCCGGTTTTGAAAAGGAGGTTTTTACTGCCCTCATTATTAATAACAAAAATACTTTAATCAAAAAGAAAATTATCTCCATCGGAACTGTAACTGAGGCGATTGTTCACCCCAGGGAGGTTTTCCGCGATGCTATAAGAGAAGGGGGATCAGGCCTGATTGTCACCCACAACCACCCCTCCGGAAACATGACCCCGTCAAAACAGGATATTGAAACAACCAGAAGGCTTCTTGAAGCAGGTAAAATTGTGGGGATACCCCTTGTTGATCACATTATACTTTCTACTGAATCCTACTACAGCATGAAGGAGAACGGCTACATTGTATAATACCCGCCATCTTTCCCTGAGCTATCTGCAGCTCTATCTTAATATGCTTGACTATTCATAACCCTGCGCTTATATTTTCCGTAAAGTATTGCCTGCAGATTTATTCTGTTTGCACTATCCCGGATAAACCGGTCTTTCATTAGCCTTAATCACCGGAGATTGAATATGAAAAAAGTTTTATCCCTCTGTTTAACAGCACTGATAATTCTCTCCTGCACTGCTGCTGAGAATTCGCGCAAAGATGATTCCCCGGCACCGGCAGTAAAGGCTTCAGGCCTGAGCGGAGAGATAAAGCCGGGGAGGTGGCTTAAAAATATCCTTGTATCCAATGTGAAGATTCAGATATATTTCCCGGCAGGCTACACTCACGGGAAAAAATACCGCACCATAATTGCCCTCCATTCCTACGACTCCAATGAAAGAGAATTTGAAAAAAATGCCTCTCTTGAGTCGCTGGCTAATCGATATAATTTTGTTATTGTAACCCCTTCAATGAGGAAGTCTGTATATGAGGCATCATACTACCCTGAAACAGTGTACAAATGGAACGGATTGCCCGGAGGGAAATTTATAGGTGAAACCCTGATTAAGTTTCTCAATGATAATTTCAATCTCGCTTCAAACAGAGAGAGCACCGGAATAATGGGGGTTACAGTCGGTGCGCATGGGGCGATCAAAACTGCAGCCATTTACCATAAGAGATTCAATGCAGCTGCAGGTATATCCGGTTTCTACGACCCCACAACTATTCAAAGCGGGAAAATAATAGAAGCTGTTTACGGCAGCTATAAAAGCCACCCTGAAAGATGGGAGAATGAGTGCAGTCCCATAGCACTGGCGGAAAAACTCGCTGATGTACATGTATTCCTTTATCACGGTACCAGGAATGACGCCTTTAATGCAGGGCAGTCGCGGATGATGGCTATCAGGCTCCGTTCACTTCAGCGCACATCAGCATCCGGATCCTTTAATGTCACATACCGTGAGAATAAAAACGGCTACCAGGGGTGGACCTACTGGAAAAGACATATTCCAGAAATAATGGAATTTATGGATCAGAATCTAAAAGTCTGAAATCAGAGTATGACGCTTTTTATATAATCCCTGTCGAAGCGGAGTCTTTTTAAATCTCTGCTCTCAACCTGGTGACGGAGCGAAACCGCATCATTCCCCGGGGAAGAGAATCAGTACCGCAGGAGAGATCCCCCCTTATTTAACCGGCATCCCCTTATCGGCTGAATAAACCACTTTACCATTGCATATAGTATATTCAACAGAGCCGTAAAGCTCCGCCCCAATAAAAGGTGTATTTTTACATCTGGAAAGAATAAATTCTTTATCTATAAGAACTTTTTTATCAGGATCAATTACTGTTACATCCGCCCACCCCCCTTTTTTCAGGGAACCTCTGTCAAGATTAAGAATAGCAGCAGGGTTGCATGTAACTTTGCTGAATGCTTCAATATATGAAAAATTATTTTTCTTTACCAGTTCCGTAATTATTAATGGAACTGCTGTTTCAAGTCCCACAATACCGAAAGGGGCGTATTCCAGCTCCTGCATTTTCTCATATTGAGCATGGGGAGCATGATCAGTGGCAATAACATCAATAGTACCGTCACGGAGTCCTTCAATTATCCTCTGCCTGTCATGCTCTGTTCTTAATGGAGGATTCATCTTAGCCATTGAAAGATGTTCTTCAACTGCATCATCGTTTAATGCAAAATAATGGGGTGCAGTTTCGCATGTTACCTTAACACCATCCTTCTTCCCCCTTTTAATAAGGGTCACTGAGCCTGCGGATGAAACATGACATACATGAAGCCTCCCTGATGCAAGCCTTGTGAGGAGAATATCCCTTGCAACCATAACCTCTTCAGATTCCCGCGGTATACCCTTAAGGCCGAGCCTGATAGAATTAAGCCCTTCATTCATAATCCCTTCATCAGCCAGATCAAGATCCTCTGCATGGGCAAGTATAGGCACATTAAACATCCTTGAATACTCAAGGGCTCTCCTCATCACAAGTGAGCTCATTACAGGTCTGCCGTCATCAGAAAAAGCTACGGCACCCCCTTTTACAAGCTCACCCATCTCAGACATGTCATCCCCTTTACCCCCCTTTGTAATTGAGGCAATAGGGAAAACATTTACGGGGCCATGCTCAGCTTCCATCTTTATAAATCTTACAAGGGCCTGGCTGTCTATAACAGGCTGGGTATTGGGCATGGGGCATACTGAAGTATAGCCGCTTTTAGCAGCAACCTTTGATCCGCCTATAATTGTTTCCACATCCTCTCTACCCGGCTCCCTGAAGTGGACATGCATATCAATAAGGCCCGGAAGAACCAGGCACCCCTTTGCATCAATTACCCTTTCATCACCTGAAAGGGGGAGATCATTACCTATATCTTTTATCCTGTCTTCATGAATAAGAATATCCAGAATCTCATCTCTGCCCGATGCAGGATCAATCACTCTTCCGTTTTTAATTATTATATTCATATTTTAAACATTCCCTTCCGCGTCTTCCTGTAATTGAGAACCCCCTGCAAGGAGGTAAAAAATCGCCATCCTTACAGCAACCCCGTTAGTCACCTGTTCATTTATTATTGAATTAGGCCCGTCTGCAACAGCATCGTCAATTTCTACACCTCTATTCATAGGGCCGGGATGCATAACAGTTATATCAGGCTTACATTTTCTAAAACGCTCTTCTGTTAATGCGTAAAGCAGATTATATTCCCTTATTGAAGGGAAAAGAGATCCCTTCTGCCGCTCCCTCTGAATCCTCAGCATATTTACAACATCAAGCTCCGGAAGAAGTTTGTCAAAATTATATGAAATATCAATCCCGTACTGCTTAAACTCATCCGGAACAAGGGTGGATGGGCCGCAAACTGTTACCTTTGCACCCAGTTTTGTAAAGGCAAGAATATCTGACCTGGCAACCCTGGAATGCTTAATATCACCCACTATACCCACATGAAGCCCCTTAACAGAACCCCTCTTCTCAATTACAGAGTAGACATCAAGCAGAGCCTGTGTGGGGTGGGAATGGAAACCGTCACCCCCATTGATAACAGATGCTTTAATATTTTTAGATAAAAAATGCGGCGCAAGTGACGCCGCATGTCTCATTACAATATAATCGGCCTTCATAGCCTCCAGGGTGCGCACAGTGTCAATGAGGGATTCCCCCTTTAACACACTCGATGTGGTTACAGGAACATTTATAACATTGGCTGAAAGCATCTTTGCAGCGCTTTCAAAGCTGAGCCTTGTCCGGGTAGAAGGCTCATAAAAGAGGCTGCACACGGTTTTACCCCTCAGCACAGGTACACTCTTAATATCCCTGGTAAAAATATCTTTAAAATACTTTGCTGTATCACAAATCAGGAGAATTTCATCAGCCGAGAGTGATTTTATATCGAGGAGATCTTTTCTATTCAATGCATTCATATAAATAATATACCGGTCCTATTAATAAAAAGTCAATTTCTTTTATGTCTCATAAATACTTTTATACTTAAAAATTCAATTATTTTTTCAATAATTATTTCTGCTCTTTTTATACAGGCTCTTCCCTGATTCCCGGGATACGATATAAATCTCAGGAAACTGCCAGCCCTCATTCGCTTTGCCCCCTGTCCCCCAAAGGGGGCACGTGCTCATGTTTATCAATCTGATAATTCATTTTTTATCATTACTATAACTGTTTCAATATTATTTACTATATCTTCATCTTTAATCAACAATGTTCGAATTACAATACTCTTTTTCCCGATTCCAGCATATTGTTATACAATTTTTATTGCAAGCTCAACAATACAAACTGGTATTCTAATACTCTGATTCATCTACCTGCTCAACAATTAATTTTACGTGCCCCCTCCGGGGGACAGGGGGAAATAGATTTATGCAAGGAACTGTCCAATGACTCATTGCGTATTCCTCTTATTATCTACAAAACATCTGTTAAAGGCCATTAAAATATCATCCCGGCACAAAGCGGAACTTTCGTTAAAAAACGCAGATGAGCGCTGCATCTTCCACTCATTTTCCGGGGAAAAGACATTATAATAGACAGATGGAAATACCTTAACATCCAGTGTTTCCATGAAATCTATAGTATCATAAATCTCCCCCCTGTCCTGACCCGGCAGGCCTATAATAAAGTATCCCCGCACATTCATACCCGCTTTTTTCCCGAAGAGAGCAATCTCTTTAAACCTTGCAGAATCGAAGGGCCTTTTCTCAGCCCGCTGCACCTGAGATGAATGGCTCACCAGGGAGATATTCAGTTCATTAAAGCCTGCCAGCTTCATGAGCTCAATAATCTCTTCATCAAGATTTTCCAGTGAAACCCCGTTCATAGCTGTGAATTCATACTCCCTGCCGCTTTTCTTTTTCCAGTCTATTATTGCACTTAAAATATCAATCCCCCGTTTTTTTGAAGGGAAAAGATTATCATCCTCGAAATTAATTATACCCGCATTATGAGCATCCGCAGAAAGTTCAATTTCAGAAATTATCCTCTCAACACTATGCCCCCTGTAGCCCCTCCCCCATATAACCCGCCCTGTGCAGAATGAACAGTTATTTGGGCACCCCCTTGATGCAATTAAAGAAACCCCCCGCTTCCTGTACATTTTAAAATCGCTATCACGGAGAAGCTCCCTTGCAGGTATGGGCAGATCATCCGGATTGGCTGCCATTAATCTTTCATTTTTTATAATTCCGGTTTCACCTTTATAAATAAGGCCCGGAACTTTTTCAAAATTCATCCCCGATTCAAGAGCTTCTGCAAGATGGAGTGAAGAAATTTCACCCTCACCTGCTATTACAAAATCAGCACCGCTCTTTTCAATAATATACTCCGGGTACATTGAAGCATGATACCCCCCCGCAGCAATAAACACATTGCCATGCCTCATCCGGATAAGATCTATTACACGATCTGTTTCCTGGTAATAGGTTGTAAAAAGTGAAGATACAAGCCACAGATCAGCTTTAACTGAACCAATCTGTCTCTCTATTTCCTGCCAGCTCATACCGAAGTGAGAGTAATTGCTGAAAGGGAAGCGGAGCAGATTATCTTCATGATCAATATATTTTTTCAGGTATGCAAATTCAGACGGAATTTCCATGACGCTCTTCTTTCTGGAATGGCAATTGATCAGGCTTACATCATGCCCCTCATTAATCAGAGAAGCTGCTATATATAGAAGTCCCAGGGGCTGACGCCTTATACCTGTTATGTAGAAGTCCTCAATTGGGGGATTGGCAAGGGCTATTTTCAATAAAATGTTTCCTCCAAATCTGAAGCTTTTTTAAGATAATCGTGAAGAATAATTTTTTGACATTTCTTAACTCTTCAACAGAAAAATCCATCTTATTTTTCTCCTTAATTCTTCTTTACAACAAAAGGTTCACTTCTTTAGACTGCATTATAAAAGCAGTTTTTAAAAAAATTCAACAGAGGATTTCCCATATTATGCTGATCGATTCACATACCCATTTTGACCTTATGCTTGAAGATAAAACAGTAAATGAGGCAGATCTTCTCAAAAGCCTTAAATACAGCAATATAGAATACTCGGTACAGATATCGATTGATTCTTCAGGGCTGGAATGGTCGCGGAAATTTGCTGAAAAAAATGCAGATTACGGAATACTCTATACAGCAGGGATACACCCTTCATCACCGGCAAATGACAAAAATCTTAAAGACCTGGAGAAATTTGTAGAGACTGTAAAAAAATCTGCATTATCACATCTCCTTATAGGGATCGGTGAATGCGGCCTTGACTACTACCGGATGCGCCAGCCGAAAGAGATGCAGATAAAATCCTTTGAAACTCAAATTGATATTGCAGAAAAATATTCTCTCCCTCTAATAGTTCACCTGCGCGATGCAATGGATGAAGGGATGGAAATTCTGAAAAGAAAAAAGGTCACATCCGGGATAATGCACTGCTTTGCCGGCGGGGCTGCTGAGGCAAAAGCTGCAATAGACATGGGATTAAGAATCTCCTTCGCCGGGAACGTAACATACAAAAATGCTGTTGAGCTCCATGAGGCTGCAAAGTATGTGCCTGAGGATATGCTCCTCCTTGAAACAGACGCCCCCTTTCTCTCGCCTGTACCATTACGGGGGAAACCGAACAGTCCGGAAAATATAAAGCATACATATAAATTCATTTCAAATTTAAGGGAAGTATCATCCTCAAAACTGGAAGAGAGTATTTCAGAAAACTTTAAAAAACTGATAAAAAAATGACAATGTTATTTCCTTAACTTTTATTGGGAATAAAATTCTCTAATATCCCCGCCGCCTTCGGAGGAGGGGATATTAGGAACAGCATTATTACACTAAAAAAAATATTCAGGAATAATTACTGAAAAAATGATACGTTTAAAAGATGGAATAATTATAACTCAATTTAATATTGATGACCTGCACCAGATTTACAACCTGGGACTTAAGGAGCAATCCTTTATAGATTCAATTAATCAATGGACACCGGAAAATCTTTCCTCTCTTTTTGCTTCAGATAACTTCACTGCTTATACAGCAAGGAGAAAAAATAAAGTTCTCGGTTTTATAATAGGCGAAAAAGAAAATTCCCGTATGCAGATTCTCTGGTTTATGGTTACACCCCATCTTCGTAAAAAGGGTATAGGTTCAGCACTGATCGATTATTTCCTGAAAAATTCTGCAGGGAAATCTATAAATGAACTTTTTATCCGGATTAATGAAAATAATCTTGATTCAATAAATTTCCTGTGTAAAAAGGGGCTTATAGTAAACAGATCATTTATTGAACTGGCCGTTAAAAAGCCATAAAAATAATCAATGTTAATTCGTAAAAATATTTTTGAGAGTGAAAATGCTTTATAATCACCGCCGCCTTCGGCGGCGGTGATTATAAAGCATTTTCAAATAATAATAAGTTTAGAAATAAATACTTATATAATGGAGAAATCATTGAAAAAAAATAAATCAAAAGATCCTTCACAACTTGTTTCACAAAGCGGCAGAATGATAAAACCATCAGGCATACGCGAATTTTTCGACATAGTATACTCAATGCCTGACTGCATCTCACTTGGAGTGGGGGAACCAGATTTTGTAACACCCTGGAGAATTTCCGACTCCGGGATATTTTCCATAAAAGACGGCTACACACACTATACATCCAACAGGGGTGTGCCTGAACTGCTTAGAATGATCTCAGAATACCTGAACAGCAAATATAATCTATCCTATGATCCGGAAAGTGAATTACTGGCAACAATGGGGGTAAGCCAGGGACTCGATCTTACCCTGCGCAGCATAATCGATCCGGGTGATGAAATAATAGTAATTGAGCCGTGCTATGTTTCATACGGGGCGAACATAAGCATGCTCCATGGTGTGCCTGTTACTGTACCAACATTTTTTAAAGATGGATTTAAAATCGATCCTGACAGATTAAAAAAGGCAATCACGCCTAAAACCAAGGCTATGCTTCTCAATTATCCGTCCAACCCTACAGGGCTCACATTCCCTGAGGAACTGCTTAGAGAGGTGGCGCAGATTGCAATAAAAAACAATATCCTTGTAATTTCTGATGAAATATATTCAGCAATAACATATGACAAACCCCACTTTTCAATAGCCTCACTCCCCGAAATGAAAGAACGCACAATTGTTCTTAACGGCTTTTCCAAGTCCCATGCAATGACAGGGTGGCGTTTAGGATATGCAGCAGGACCTCAATATATCATGGATATAATGCTTAAAATTCACCAGTACACAGGATTATGCGCTCCATCCATATCCCAGTATGCTGCTATGGAAGCGCTGCAGAACGGGGATAAAGAAGTGGAGAAGATGGTCTCTGAATACACAAAAAGAAGAAACTATATATCCAAAACCTTTAATGAAATAGGGCTCCCGTGCCTTTCACCTGAAGGGGCATTTTACGCTTTCCCTGATGTATCAGGGACCGGAATGTCCTCAAGAGATTTTGCAATGGACCTGATTAAAGAACATAAGGTTGCTGTAGTTCCGGGCGGCGCTTTCGGGGATGCAGGGATAAATCATATCCGATGCTCCTTTGCCACTTCCATGGAGAATATTAAAACAGCACTGGAAAGAATTAAAATATTTCTAAGTAACAAATAAGTAGAAGTTCATTATGCCTATTCTCATTGACGGATTTAATCTTATCTATAAATTCCCCGACCTGGAGGAGCTGATGTATTACAGCCAGCTCGACAGGGCAAGGGATGGTCTCCTGACAAAAATGAAGGAGTTCCAGAAGATAAAGAAGTCCACAATCCGCATTGTTTTTGACGGCAGAAAGGGTGCTGCTGGAACAGCAACAAGTGAGAAATCAGGATCAATTGATATTTACTACTCCCTCGATTACTCTGCTGATTACCTCATTAAACAGTTCATTAAAAAAGATGTAAACCCTAAAATGACAACTGTTATCACCTCTGACAAGGATATACTTTTTTATGTAAAAAGATTCGGCGCTAAAACCATGCAGAGCGAAAAATTTGCTGATTATGTTAATAAAACAATTGATGAGTACAATCAGGAACTTGAGCTGAAAAAAATTTCCATCGAAAAAGAGAACCCCAGTGTCACAGATGATGAAATCTCATACTGGCAGAAGGTCTTCACCCGCAAAAAGAAGAATACTGAATAGATAAACTGCTGCCGGAACAGAAGGACCTTGTGAGAAAAGCCTGTCATTCCGGCCGAAGTGACAATGTAAAGCCGGAATCTCCCGCCAAAAATAAAGGTTATGAGATTCCCGCATGCGCGGGAATGACACCACCTACAAAATTCTACCGCAGCCCCTACTCCCTGTGAATTAAATACTGCTTGAAGATTTTTTTATCAAATATATGATTGTCTTATAAACAAAAAAATCTATACATTACTGTGAAATTATTCCAAATTAAGAGGTGCTAATTATGAGCGGGGAACCGAAAGTAAAACTGACTAAAGAGGGGCATATCGCCTTTATCACACTCAATGACCCCAGCGGTCTCAACCTTTTTGATAAAGAGGTTGTGCTTACTCTTGCTGATATCCAGGAGGAGCTTTCTAAAGATAATAATCTCAGGGCTGCAGTTCTTCAGTCAGCAGGGGATCACTTTTCCGCAGGTGTTGATCTTGCTTTTTTAAAAGCAGTGGATACAAGATTTGTAAAGGATAACCTGAATTTTCTCCAGAGAACCTTCAGCAGATTCCAGGAACTCCCAATCCCTGTAATTGCTTCAATTAAAGGCCTATGCTATGGTGCAGGACTTGAAATCGCCTTAAGCTGCGATATAAGAATAGCGGCAGAAGGTGCCCGCCTTGCACTCCCTGAAGTACGCTTCGGGCTTACTGCAGACCAGACAGGAACAACCAGACTCACAAAGCTTGTAGGAATAGGCCAGGCTAAAAAGATGATTCTCTGTACAGAGGAGGTTGACGCCCAGGAAGCATACAGAATAGGACTTGTTGAATACCTGGTAAAACCTGAAGATCTTGAATCGCAGTCTTTAAGACTTGCTAAAAGAATAGCTAACCTCCCTCCATCAGCTGTACGATTCGGGAAATGGGGTGTTAATGTTGCTGCAGAAGGGAACACATATGCAGGCCTCATGTTCGAGCAGGCTCAGTCTATTTACTGTTTCGGCACAGAAGATAAGGAAGAGGCTGTAAATGCCTTTATTGAAAAAAGAAAACCTCTATTTCATGATAAATAGGATTAATATCCGCGGGGGATCCCCCCCGCGGATAATCACCCCCCTATATAAATGACCGCTCCTGATTACATTAAAGCTGTTTTTAAAAAACGGATAAACCGGTTCGTATCTCAGGTATTAATAGATAATGAAACTGAAGATGTATATGTTCCTAACACAGGGCGCCTTTCTGAGCTGGCAATTCCTGGAAACAGTGTGCTGCTTATACCATCAGCAGGTAAATACCGCTACAGGCTCCTCTATATCATCCACAAGAACTTCCCTGTAATGATAGATTCAGCCAGGAGCAATTCCCTCTTCCCTGAACTTTTCAGCAAAGGACTTATTCCGGAACTTGCAGATTATTCAATTATACGAAGCGAGCCTGCATACGGGAATCACAGGTTCGATTTCCTCCTTCAGAAAGACAGGGCTCAATCTTACCTGGAGATAAAGTCCTGCACACTGGCTTTTAAAAATATTGCCTCATTCCCTGATGCAGTAAGTTCCAGGGGAGCAGCACACATAGAAGCCCTTGCATCAACAGAGGGAGGAAAACTATTTTTTCTTATTCTACACAGCAGCATCACCGCATTTGTGCCGAATTTTCACACAGACTATAACTTTTATGAAACTATAAAAAAATATTCCGGCAGAGTGGAGATTCTCCCCTACTCAGTTGAATATGACAGCAGTTATAATATTGTTAAGCTGAATAAAGTCCCCCTTATTATACCGGATGTAAAACCCTCAGGGGTCTACTATATTGTTTTATGGAATGATACAGACCGGATACTTGAATGCGGATCATTAGGGAATCTTGAATTTAAAACGGGATACTATGTATACTGCGGCAGCGGCAGAAATAATCTGTTTAAAAGAATTGAGCACCACAGAAAAAAGACGAAGAAGAGACACTGGCATATGGACTATATCTCAGCTGAAATGAAAATCGCAGCAGACATCCCCATAATAACAGATGAGTACACAGAATGCGGACTGGCGGAAATACTAATTGAAAATTCGGGGGAGCCTGTAAAAAATTTCGGTTCCACTGACTGCAGATGCGGCAGCCACCTGCACTACTTCCCGGATAACCCCCTTGAAAAATCCTGGTTTTGGGATATGGTACTTAAGCTCCGCTTTGGAAGATTTATAAAATAAATCTTATCCTTTGAAAAGCTTCTTCTCGATATCGATGCGCCCCATGCTTTTAAGCATAGACCTGATCCTTGATCTGTTCTCCTTAAGATACCAGAAGAAAAACAGTCTCTGCTTCTCCCTATCCCCCTTCCCCCTTGCAGAATAAACCTTCTCCCCTGTATATGGCTCAATACCTGTATAATAAATAACTGAAGAAAGTGTCATTGGGGTGGGAGTGAAATCCTGCACCTGTTCAAGCTTCAGTCCCTCATCTGCTGTTTTAAAAGCCAGCTCTGCCATATCCTCAATGTCCGAGCCGGGATGTGACGCAATAAAGTATGGAATAATCTGCTGCTTAAGCCCTGCTTTTTCTGAAATTCTTTCAAATAAACTTTTAAATTTTACAAATAAATTATAAGAGGGCTTCCTCATAAGATTAAGAACCTTGTCAGAGGTATGCTCAGGGGCCACCTTAAGTCTCCCTGAAACATGCTCCTTCACCAGCTCCTCAATATAGGGACCGCAAAAATTCCTCTCAGAATCAGTCTTTTTTTCAGGCATGCACAAATCGTAGCGGACACCGCTTGAAACAAAAATTTTCTTCACCCCTTTAATCTTCCCGCTCTTCCTGTAAAGGTCAATGAGCGGCAAATGGTTATAATTCAGGTTAGAGCAGATCCCCGGATATATGCATGACGGGCGGATACACTTTCCGCAGATAAGTAAATCCTCACCACCCATTCTGTACATATTTGCAGATGGCCCCCCCAGATCTGAAACATAACCTTTAAAGTCAGGCATGGCAGCAACCTGTTCAACCTCGCTGAGAATCGACTTCTCTGACCTGCTGCTGATAAACTTCCCCTGGTGAGCGGAAATAGCGCAGAATGAACACCCGCCAAAACACCCCCTGTGAGTGGTAACAGAGTGACGGATCATATCATATGCAGGGACACCGCCGTTTTTATATTTCGGATGAGGCATTCGCGTATATGGAAGGTCAAAACCTCTGTCTGTTTCATCGGAACTTAAGCTCCCCCATGAAGGATTAACAATAACCTTATAATCTCCGCATTTTTGAATAAGTCTAACATCCCCCTTACCGGAGCAGACCTTTTCAGTAATTAAAAAATTCTCCATAAACTTTTTTTTATTTCCAAGGCACTCTTCATGTGAATAAAGCTCAATATCCTCAACATTTTTCATTTCCGGAAGCTTCTCGTCAATGCCGGCAAGATATGCACTCTGGCGGAGATTTTTCAGTGATTGGAGAGGGATGTTTTTTGCCGCCAGTTTCACAAGCTCCATAAGAGGTTTCTCCCCCATCCCGTAGATAAGGAGATCAGCTCCGCTTTCAGCAAGTATTGGAGGCTTTAAAGAATCGGACCAGTAATCGTAATGTGTAAAGCGGCGCAGGGATGCTTCGATTCCCCCGATTACTACTGGGGTTTCCGGGTATAAATCTTTCAGAATTTTTGTGTACACGGCAACAGCATAGTCGGGCCTCATGCCGCTGCGGCCTGCAGGGGAGTATGCATCATCAGACCTGAGCCGTTTCCCTGCTGTGTAGTGATTCACCATAGAGTCCATTGCTCCGGCTGTTACAGCAGAAAAAAGACGGGGTGCGCCGAATTTTTTAAAATCCCTCAGGTCATCGCGCCAGTTCGGCTGAGGTACAATGGCGATACGGAGCCCCATACTCTCTATAAGTCTCCCTATAACTGCAGTACCGAATGAAGGGTGATCCACATAGGCATCCCCTGAAAAGAGAAGAATATCCAGTTCATCCCATCCCCGCAGCAGGGCCTCCTTTTTTGTAACAGGGAGCCAGTCAGTTAATATATATTCCTTTACCTCATTCATCCGGACAGATTACCTGTATATTACTTTTTATTCAATACAATATTATTCCTTCGCAATCCAATACTTGGAAAAAACAGTCTGGGTAAGCTTTTTTTATTGATAATTTTACCACTAATTATATAAAGACTTATCATATTAAGAAAATTTATCTGCTGGGAAAATTATTATTATGAAAAAATTATTTTGTCTTTTTTCTTTCATTTTGTTTCTAACAATTAATGCCTACTCAGAGGTTTACGAAGCATCAACACTTCACAACTCTGTTTCAAGGAGCGATACAGTTCAGGGGCTTTTCCTTGACAGATGGGATATACTTCAAGGTAAAAACTTCTACTTCGATATTTACGGAAAAATCAACTGGGTTTTCGGATTTAATGTGAATACATATAACGCAGGGGCAAATTTTGGAGAAGGCGCATTCGAGCCCACAGATCTTAATCTGGTGCGATCATACGGGAGTATGACACTGGCCATACCCTTCGGCAAACACAGGGAGTCCCCTGAAGAGACCGATTTAATTATGGCATTCACTGCAACAGGTTTCCACTACGGGCTTACCAAAACATTAGAGATTGACAGACACCCGGCAGGAACTGAAACCATTACCGACTACAAGCACTCCCAGTTCTTTGATGATATATACGCCCTGTCACTGCTATGGAGACCATACCTTACTGTTCATGCAGGCATAATTGTAAACAATGAATATGTACCGGAAGAGGATGGGACAATAAGCTACTTTGATCCTGAAGTTCATTACAGAAAATACTTTCTGGCCATGGAATTTATGGGTGCTGCAGGATATTCCATGAACCTTGATGACGGAAAACCTGAATCTATCAAGGTAGATCTTACGCTGAATCCCCTTATTGCATTTTTCGGCGTTAATCAGTCTATTTACTTCCCTGTAATAGAAACCGGTTTTGAATATACAGCAGCATATAATGACGAGCCCTTTGACTCTGTCTGGGTTAAAACCACAGCAGGGAAGGATATGTCAGGCGATTATTCTAAAGATTCAGCCAAGCTCCTCCTCCTCAACCTTAACATAACACAAAGGCTTTCTAAAAACTTTACAATAGAAGGCTCAGGCTCTCTCCAGTACATTACAGAGAAGATATATCGAAAAAGCGATGGGGAAAAGATAGATCCGGCAAAATCGAAGGAGTGGTATGTACTGCTCAATATTGATCCTGTAAGGGCTCCTGATGCAGCTGGATTTAAAGCATACACAGGGATGAGCCGGTACTGGGACCCGGCTGTGGCAATTCATAGAAATAAACCTGAAAAAGGGAGCGATATTTACGGATGGATCATAGGTGCTGAATTTGACATACCCATGTTCGGGGCCGGCCTTGTTGCACAGAGAAATTTCTCCAGGGAATTGAGAATGCTTGCTGAAACAGCAGACAAGTGGTCTATTGAAGGGAATATCTTTTTCAGAATATAAATAAGTTTGAGGTTAAATCATGAAATATATAAAATCAATAACAGTAATTCTTCTTTTACTCTATTCACTTACAGGCTGCTCCTATGTTTCAGATTATGTGGAGGGGCAGATCACAAACCGGGCTTCATTTTCTATTGATGCCGAAATCAGTGGGAACAATGTCATTCTAAGCTGGTCAGAAACAGACTACTCAGATGACTTCATCGGTGTGGAAATATACAGGTCAGAATATGAAAATGATGAATATGCTCCATATATAATGATCCAAAAAATTTCAGGCAATCCAAAATCATATACGGACTCAGGCGCCGTAACGATTCTTGATTCCGGAGTCTATTTTTACAGAGTCGGTTTTATTCACTGGGATGATCCGCTTGAAGATCAAACAGCTGAAAACGGTTACACAGGTAATGCAACTACAGACTATAACGATAAAACACATATAAGCAAAGTAAGCGGATATGCAAAGGTTTATATACCTTAAATAAATATGTAATAAAGACAAAAAAAACCGGTGTCTTAATAAGCACCGGTTTTTTATATATATAAACAAATTATAAAATATTCTTATGCCTCTTCCAGGATTTTTAGAAAAAAAGTGTTCCTTCTACGTGCCCCCTTTGGGGCGCCCTGAGCACAGCGAAGAAGTACTCCCGGGGTAGACAGGGGGCCTGTCCTATTAATCCTACTTATCACTAATCCTTGAAAAATCGATAATCGCTGAAAGATTTTTCAGTATACTTTCAATAAGATAAAGCCTGTTATCCCTCACCTCAATCCGCTTATCCATTACCAGAACCTTATCAAAAAATAAATCTATTAAAGGCTTACCTGCCGTAATCAGCTCAAAAAGCTCAATATATCTGCTCTCTTTTATAAGGCTCTTAATCTGATCCTGCTTTTCATTAAAAAATGTATAAAGCTCCTTCTCCTCTTTTTCTTCAAGAAGAGATTCACTGAATTTAAGCACATATTCTTTATTATCTTTTCTGAATCCGTTTAATATATTATTCATCCTCTTTAATCCAAGGAGCAGCTCTGAAAACTTTTCATTCTCCCTGTACTTATGGAGACTCCCTGCCCTTTTGTGCAGTTCAAGGTAATCTGTATCACCATGAACAAGTGAGGCATCAATCTCATCGTAGCGGAATCCCTCATCAGTAAAAATAGTTTTTACCCGCACATTTATAAACTCAATAATCTTGTCAACAAGAGCAGCCCCATCCTTATAATTCCCGGCCACACTGTTAAGAACATCCTTAAGCTGGAAATTGAGTCCGTTCCTTATTATAAGCTCAACAATAGCATTAGCCTGTCTCCGCAGTGCGTAGGGGTCCTGTGATCCCTTAGGGATATTCCCCACAGAGAATGAACCGAATATATTATCGATCTTTTCACTTAAAGAAGCAATCACTGAAACTATGGCAGCGGGTATTTCATCACCATGAAATTTCGGCCTGTACTGATCATATATGGCTTCTGCAACCTCTCTATCCTCGCCGTCATTAAGTGCGTATATTCTCCCGATATGACCCTGCAGAGATGCGAACTCATAAACCATTGCTGTATCAAGATCAGCCTTGCTCAGATAAACCGCCCTGTCCGCTTTCGATTTCACAGAGCTGTCAAGTGAGAGAGCGTCACACAAACTTTCAGCCCCCTTTCTCATCCTCTCAACCTTATCATATATGGAGCCAAGCTCCTTATGGAAAAGTACATTTTTAAGAGACTCCACCCTCTCTGCAAGTTTAAGCCTGGCATCCTCTTTATAGAAAAATCCCGCGTCACTAAAACGTGCAGATATTACTTTAAGGTTCCCTTTTACTATATTGCTGTTTGGAGGATTATTTGAGGTAACAAGAAATTTATTAATAAGCTTTCCCGACTTATCTGAAACAGCAAAATACTTCTGGTGCTCCTTCATCTCCGCAATAAGTACAATATCGGGTATCTCAAGGAAACGGCTCTCAAACTCACATGCGATCACATGGGGAGACTCAACAAGGTATGTCACAGTATCAAGAAGGTCCTCATCCTCAATTAAAACACCACCCGCACCCTCTGCAGCCTTATAAAGCTGACCCCGTATCAGCTCCTTCCTCTCAACCTGGTCTAAAATAACACCGTGTGCTTTCAATTTATCCTCATATTCGCTGATAGAATTAATTTCTATCATTTCGTTGAACTGGACAAAATGTCCCCTTGTTTTATTCCCCCCCTTAATACCCTCAATTTCAAAAGGTACAGGCCTGTCATTAAAAAGAATGAGAAAGTAGGCAATCGGCCTTGGGAAGGTAACCTTTTTATCGCTCCATCTCATCCTCTTGGGGAAAGAGAGTGTAGAGACAATATGCTCAATAATCGAAGGGATAATAATTTCGGTTTTACCGGACTCAAGTTTTTTTGAAGCAAAAATATAGTCACCCTTATCTGTAGCCCTTACAGTCACATCCTCAGTGGAAACTCCATTCCCGGTGAGAAATCCCTGCAGCGCCTTTGTGGGATTTCCATCCCCGTCGTAGGCAGCCTTAGCAGATGGGCCCTTAAGCTCAATAACCTCCTCCCTCTGATCAGATGCAAGCCCTGATATCAGAATGGAGAATCTACGCGGAGTTGCATAAACAGCAATTTCAGAAAAATCTACACGGTTCCCCTGAAGCTTTTCCTTAATAATATTTTCAATTGAAGCTATTGCCGGAGGTATATAACCTGCCGGAATTTCTTCAGTACCGATTTCGCAGAGAAAATTAGCATTCTTAAGCATATTCAGACTCCATAATATAAAATGACTGCACCGGCTGCCGGAATCAGCCATAAAAACAGCAGCGGAAGAAAAAACCCGATTCAATGTCTATAGAGATATTTCAAAGTGTGCTGAAAGAGTCAATAAATTTTTAGGAGGCTAAAACTGAGCTCTTCCGGTAGTAGTAGAATTATAGGGGGAAAAGTTTGTCATTCCGGCCGAAGTGATAACGTAGGCAAGCATTATAGAAACATCCTGTTTCGTGCTTGCAGGCAGTCATCGTGACTGCACTGCCGGAATCTCCTGAAAGAATCAAGGTTACGAGATTCCTGCATGCGCAGGAATGACATTACCCACAAAATTAAACTGCTACCAGCTCTTCCGGTTAAATGTGGATAATAGCTATATATAAAAACTATCTTGCTAAAAGAGGACGTGGATTGACGTGAGCACCGTTTTTAGTTATCTCAAAATGTAGATGAGGCCCTGTGGATCTACCCGTATTTCCGCTCCGGGCAATAACCTGCCCCTGCTTAACATACTGACCGTTCCTTACGCTGACCCGTGAAAGATGGGCATATAAGGTTTTATATCCTCCCGGATGAGCAATAATAATAACATTACCATATCCCCCCATCCAGCCTGCATAGGTGATTCTTCCGAATCTTGAGGCTTTTACCCACTCATACCTTGCAGCAATATCAACACCTTTGTGAAATTCCCTGTGAGCCCGGTTGAATGGATTTCTCCTCCATCCGTAGGCACTGGTAACCCTTCTGCTCGATGCGGGCCATAAAAAACCCTGAATAATATTCTGAGGCTTTGCATCCGGTATAAAAACAAGCTCTCCCGGCTTGATAAAATCGGGGTTGCTGAAATTATTCTGTGCCAGAATTTTATCAGCAGGGATCTTATACTTATTGGCAAGATTGATGAGGTTATTCCCCGCTGCCATATTGTAGAGTATACCGTCTTTATTAGGAATTCTTAAAACAGCACCCTCGTTTATAAAATCGTAGGATCTCAGGTTGTTGCTGCCGCAGATTGTATCAATTGATATGCCGTATCGTTTAGCAATTATACTGAGGTTTTCACCCCTCTTGACCGTATGAGTCTGTATCTGCAGTTTTTCATCTCTGCTCTTTTCTTCAGAATAATCTGTCTTGTCAGAGAGGAGAAGTTCATTTTTTATTTTTTCATCTTCAAGAATATTATCAATATCTTCATCATCCTGACTGATATTCTTTTCAGAAAGATCTTCAAGCGTAACAGGGATATTATTCCCCTCTATGTCGTTTAATTGTACAATAGCGCTGGTATCAGCAGAGGCTTCATCAGATGTAAAAGCGGCAATAATCAGGGAGGAGACAAGAATCACAGAAAGCCCCATAGCACAGGCCCGGGAAATCCGGATAAGGTGCTTTTTATAGAAGTTCTTTATATATGTACCTTCTTTCCCAATAAATATAACTACAATTTCATTTGTAAAAATATTTACTGTGAACCGGCCGAATTTATATGTACTGAACCCTTTTCTATTCATTTGCCTGTTTTTCTTAAACTTATCCCCGGGATTTTATTAATTTATCGGACAGTCCCGAAAATTATTAACCAGTAATTATCTTTTTTCTGCTATTTTTGCAGGATCAGATATTCCATTGAATGAATCCTCAATAAATTTCTTAGCATCCTTTTTAGCATTCCCTGTAATAGTAACAAGCCCGTGGGTTACAACACCCCGCTGAATAGAGATGGAAGGTGCGGTAATATCGCCAAGAACCTTAGCTGTTTCAAGAAGCCTTACTTCATAATCAGCCTGAATATTACCTATAACTGTCCCTGCAACAACTACAGATTTAGCATAAATGTCTGTTTTAACTCTCCCTTTTTCACCAACAACAAGCTCTTCATCGGTTTTAATCTCACCTTCGAATTTGCCGTCAATTTTGAGAGATCCGCTAATATAAAATTTACCTTCAAAAGAGGAGCCCTCCCCGATGGTACTGTTCATCCCTTCATTTTTTAGCGCCATAAAATTCTCCGTTATTATCTAATGATAATTATACAAATAATGAAAATAAACAAAGCCCGAAACCGGCTATTTTATTTCCTGCTGCATATGATCTAAATCAGATCATGAAAGATGTAAATCAAAATTTTAAAAAAAACCTCATCCCTGGAATTAAATAGATAAATCCACAAGGGTGCTCCTCTGCTTTTTCAATCTCCCGATTGAGATTAAAGAAAAATCCCTGTTTTTAAAGATTCTTTCACAAACCCTTACATAATCATCCATGGTTATTGAATCAATAAACCGGACAATATCGGTAAAATCGTAAGACCTGCCGTAGATCATCTCGTTTCTGGCAAGCTGGCTCATCCTTGTTTCATTACTTTCCAGGCTAAGGGCAAGATTGCCCTTCATAAATGTTTTTGTATCATCCAGCTCTTCCCGGGTGATGCTGTCCCTGAGCATTGTTCTGCACTCATTAATTATAAGCTCAACAGTATGCCTGAATTTATCCGCAGTAGTGGCACAGTAAATACCGAAAATACCGCAATCAACGTATGAGGAATGAAAAGAATAAATAGAATAACTTATCCCCTCCTTTTCCCTGATATTCTGGAAAAGCCTGGAAGACATGCTCCCCCCTAAAATTGTGCTGAGCACATAAAAGGGCCATCTGTCTTCATCAGCCTTTTTAATCCCTTCAAGACCCATGCAGAAATGTACCTGTTCAAGATCCTTCTCCTGATGTTCAACTACAGAATCAACAGGCCGGTGAAATATTTCTTCAGGGGACTGATAAGCGGAATCCCCCGCATTACTGAAATACCGGGAGATGAGACTTTCTGCTTTATCCTGATCAAAACTCCCGGCTAAAGCGAGAATTGCGTTCTCATTGACATAATGCTCATTATAAAAACCGGTTAAAGATTCCCGGGTAGTTTTATCAATCCCTTCAATGGGGCCGAGAATCGAATGACTGAGGGGGTGCCCCCGGAGCATCCTCTCCATAAAAAGATCATGGATAAACTCATCAGGTGTATCTTCATACATTCTGATCTCTTCCATAATTACATTTTTCTCTTTTGCAACCTCTTCAGCGGCAAAAAGGGAATTATAAAACATATCTGAAAGAATTTCAAGAGCAAGCTCAAGATGGTCTGAGACCACATTAATATAGTAGCATGTATATTCCCTGTTGGTTGCAGCATTATGCTGCCCTCCGACCCTGTCCACCATTCTGGCAATATCTTTTGCACTATATTTTTCAGTACCCTTAAAAAGCATATGCTCAACAAAGTGAGCATATCCATACTGGTCCTCCCGTTCATGCCTTGAACCTTTTTTAACCCATAGCCCCACTGAAACAGAGACTACAGCGTCAATCGGTTCAAGGAGAACGGAGAGCCCATTCCCCTGTTTATATTTCTTTACCATTAATTTATCTCTATTCGAGTGCTTCCTTTCTGCTCAGGTCAATTCTTCCCTGACGGTCAATCTTGATAACCTTGACCTTCATCCTGTCTCCAACATTACAGATATCTGTAACCTCTCTTACCCTTGCAGCGTCAAGATTGGAAATATGAACAAGACCCTCTTTACCCGGAACAATTTCAACAAAAGCCCCGAACTCAACAATCTTTTTCACAGTGCCTGTATAAACATTGCCAATCTCAACATCTTCAGTTATACCCTGAATTATTTTAACCGCCCTTTCTATTGCTTCAAGACTGATAGCTGATATAGCAACAGTACCTGTATCATCGATGTTTACTTCAGCGCCCGTCTCTTCAACAATCTTTTTAATAACCCTTCCGCCTGGTCCTATTACTTCACCGATCTTTTCAATTTTAACTTTTAAGATCCGTATTTTCGGAGCATAGTCTGAAAGATTATCCTCAGCTTTTCCAAGAAAGGAATTCATTATCTTCAATATGTGAAGTCTCCCCTCCCTTGCCTGTGCAAGCGCCACACGCATAATTTCCGGGGTAATCCCTTCTATTTTTATATCGAGCTGAAAAGCGGTAATACCTGTTTCAGTACCTGCAACTTTAAAATCCATGTCTCCAAGATGATCTTCAAGCCCTGTAATATCACTGATAACAGAATATCTGTCACCCTCCATTACAAGACCCATAGCTATACCCGCAACAGGAGCCTTAAGCTTAACACCGGCATTGTACATTGCAAGTGATCCTGAACAGACGCTGGCCATAGAGGAGGAACCGTTCGATTCCAGGGTTTCCGCAACCTGCCTTATTGTGTATGGGAAATCCGCAGTATCCGGAATTGCCCAGGTAAGCGCCCTTTCAGCAAGTACGCCATGTCCCACTTCCCTTCTACCGGGAGTCCCGGTTCTCCCTGTTTCTCCAACAGAAAATGGAGGGAAATTGTAATGAAGCATAAATTTTTTCGATGAATTCCCTTCTATATGATCTTCCCTCTGCCCCTCGGAAAGAGTACCAAGGGTTGTTACTCCAAGTACCTGAGTTTCACCCCTTGTAAAAACGGCTGAACCGTGAGCACGGGGAAGAATACCTGTCCTGATATCAATAGGCCTTACTGAAGTAAGATCTCTTCCATCAGCCCTTAATTTTTCATCAAGAATACGGAGCCTTACTATTTCACCGTCAAGGCTGTCAATAATCCCGGGGATCTCTCCTGAGGTCTCAGGGAACTCTTCTTTAAGTTCCTCAACAGCTTTTTTAATAATAGCCTTTATTGCATCCTCACGAAGCTTCTTCATGGTAATATGCTTAAGCTCTACAAGCTCGCCGTAGTATCTCTCTCTCACAACTTTTTTGAGTTCAACGTCAGGTGTAAAGGGCTTATATTCGATAGGTTCTTTATTAACAGCGGCTTTAAGCTCTTCCTGTGCTGCACATATCTTTTTTATGCTTTCATGTGCAGTTATTACAGCAGAAACCATATCCTCTTCAGAAACATTTTTTGAGGAGCCTTCAATCATTGTTACAGCAATCTTTGTCCCTGCAACAATAAGATCTATATCACTCGCTTCGCTTTCTTCAAAAGTAGGGTTAACAATAAACTCGCCATTCACTCTTCCTACCCTTACAGCACCAACAGGACCGCTGAAAGGGAGGCCCGAAACTGAAAGGGCAGCTGAAGCAGCATTAATGGCCAGTATATCGTGCTGATTTTTACTGTCTGCTGAAAGCACATATATAATAATCTGTACTTCATTTACAAAATTCTCAGGGAAAAGGGGTCTTAAGGGCCTGTCAGTAAGCCTGCACACCAGGATTTCCCTGTCTAAAGGCCTTGTTTCCCTTTTTATAAAACCACCCGGAATTTTCCCCGCAGCATAAAATTTTTCCCTGTAATCAACAGTAAGGGGGAAAAAATCCTGTCCCTCCCTTGCACTCCTTGCTGCAACAACAGTGGCAAAAACCTTAACATCACCAAGAGAAACCGTAACAGCCCCATCCGCCTGTTTGGCAAGATAGCCTGTATTAAAGTTCATCTTCTCTCTTCCCACATCTACACTAAAATCCAATGACATCTAAAACCTCTCACTTTTTTTTGGAATAATGCCGGATTTCAGTTCTTTTCTTATTTCCACAGGCCGGCATTTTACTGAAACAATGCTCCTTACTTTCTTAAGCCCAGCTCTTTAATAAGGGTTCTGTATCTCTCAAGATTTGTTTTCTTAAGATAATCGAGCAGTCTTCTTCTCTGGCCTACCATTTTGAGGAGGCCCCTTCTTGAATGATGATCCTTATGATGCAGTTTAAAATGCTCTATAAGGTGATTAATTCTCTCTGTGAGCAGAGCTATCTGCACTTCAGGTGAACCTGTATCTCCATCATGTCTTTTGTACTTGTCAATTAATTCCACTTTTACAGTCATACCTCTTATATCCTCCTGATTGATACATTGATTTCATGTTATATTTATACGTCAGTACTTATCCCTTTACTGTTCAGCAGGTAAAAATATTATAAAACCCCTCGTGGCGAAGTTATAGAAGGTTTTATTCTATATTGATAACGCAATAAACATACTGAGAAACCATACTGCACATATTTACACTTTCAGCTATTCAGATTATTACCTGAATCAGCAGGCCTTCTATTCAACTAAAGACCGAATCGTAACTGATGAACCAGTCTGCAACATCTATATCTGCTATTGCAATAAGATTTTCATCTTCATCTAAAATTAGAGTCTTATTCCCCTCTTCAATATGCATTTCAAGCACATTTTCTCTTGAAAAGAAAGCTCCATTTGCCACCCTTGCTGAACCTGCTGAATCGAGAACAAGTCTCCCGAAATCTTTAAGGGCATAGACAGGGTCAATAACAAATGAAGAGGTCGATTCACCCTTCATATATTCCGCTATCTCTTCCGGCGGAACAGCATTATCAATATTAAAAACACCCGACTCCAGGCGCCTCAATGCTGATAAACAGGCAGCTGTGCCCAGTTCTTCACCAAGATCTCTGGCAATAGACCTTATATAAGTACCTTTAGAGCATTTGATATCGAAGTCAATTAACCCTTTATCAAAGTCTATTCCTGTAATAGTAAAATTATATATTTTTACATTCCGGGGCTCAAGTATTACATCCTCGCCCCTTCTCATTCTGTCAGAAGCCCTTTTCCCCTTTACCTTCAGGGATGAATACCTGGGGGGGTTCTGGGATATAGATCCGGTAAAACGGGTAGCCCCCTCTTTTATATCTGATTCACTTATTCCGGAAAAATCCTTCTGTGAAAGTATTTCACCTGTAATATCATAGGTATCTGTTTCAATCCCCAGCTGTATTGTGCCCGTATATCTTTTATCGCTCTCAAGAAAATATCGTGTAAGTCTGGTAAGTTTCCCTGTGCATACAACAAGGAGTCCTGAAGCAAATTTATCAAGAGTGCCTGAATGGCCGATCTTTTTAACACCTGCATAACGCTTAAGGTCATTTATTACATCAAAAGAGGTCCTTCCCGCAGGCTTATCAAGGAGGACTATAGAGTTATTCAAAGATCGTAAAACCACAGGGGATTATCAATCCTCCTGAGGATTATTGTTGCCGCTGCTCTCTTTCACTCCGGGGAGATTTTCAAGTCTGCTGACCATCTCCACCCCTTCCTGAACAGACTTATCAAGAAAAAAGTATACCCTGGGGGTATTTCTTATTTTCAGTTCTTTTCCTAAAAGCTTCTGCACATAGCCGCTTGAAGATCTTATCCCCTCCATCCCCTTTCTCACATCTGTTGATGATCCGAGAAAAGAAACGCCGATCCTTGCTTCAGAATAATCCTTATTAAGTTCAACCCCTGTAAAGGTAAGGAAACCTATTCTGGGATCCTTCACCTCTTTCAGAAAGATGTCTGAAACAATCCTTTTTATCAATTCTTCTAAACGGTCTTTTCTGTATTTCATTTTAATCTAAACCGATTTACAGTTTTTTGGCTATCTCGATTATTTCGTAAGCTTCAAAACTGTCCCCTTCTTTAATATCATTAAATCCATTAAGGGTAAAACCGAATTCCTGACCTGCTTCAACTATACTTACATCATCTTTATATCTTTTAAGGGAGCTTAATTCCCCGTCAAATATTACTATGCCGTTTCTAATAAGCCTCATCTTCGATTTTCTGCTGATTTTACCTGACATACAGATAGAACCCGCTATTGTCCCTATTTTAGAAATCTTAAATACTTCCTTAATTTCACCGGTTCCATTAACTTTCTGCTGGTACTCAGGTGAAAGCATACCCTCCATTGCAGCCCTGATATCATCTGTAACTTCAAAGATGATATTATAAAACTTGATGGATACATTCTCTTTATCAGCAAGATCAGCAACCTTCCCTGTTGGCCTTACATGATAACCTACTATAATCGCATTTGAAGCAGCAGCAAGCATTACATCTGAATCATTAATACCGCCTGTACCTGAATGTATTACCCTTACCCTGATTTCAGGATTGGAAAGCTTCTCAAGAGATTCAGTCAGCGCCTGCGTTGACCCGTCAACGTCAGCCTTAACAATAACATTAAGCTCCTGTACCTCTCCATCTTTAATCATCTCATTAAGTGATTCAAGGGTAACCTTTCGTACTTTTTTTGCAGACTCAATCCGTTTGTATTCAAGCCTTTTATGGGAAACCTGCTTTGCCAGCCTGTCTGAATCAACACCCTCAAATGGATCTCCCGCACCAGGTACGCCCGATATACCGAGAATTTCAACCGGGGTGGAAGCCCCTGCCTCATCTATGGGCTTCCCCTTATCATCAAACATTGCCCTTACTTTACCTGAATAAACACCCACCACAAATGAATCTCCCACATGGAGAGTACCGGACTGGACAAGAACTGTTGAAACAGCGCCCCGCCCCGGATCAAGCCTTGATTCAATTACAGCCCCTTTTGCAAGAAGCCCGGGATTCGCTTTCAGCTCAAGCATCTCAGACTGTATTAGAATAAGCTCAAGGAGCCCTTCAATATTTATATTCTGTTTTGCGCTTATTTCAGCAAAAAGGTTGTTTCCGCCCCACTCTTCAGGGAGAAGGTCATATGCTGTAAGTTCCTGCCTTACCTTGGCCGGATTTGCATCTTCAAGGTCTATTTTGTTTATGGCAACAATTATGGGGACCCCTGCTGCTTTTGCATGGCTTATTGCCTCAATAGTCTGGGGCATAACACCGTCATTTGCAGCAACAACAAGGATTACTATATCTGTAATACTTGCTCCCCTGGCTCTCATTGTAGTAAATGCCGCGTGACCGGGAGTATCAAGAAATGTAATTTTTTTATCATTCACAGTAACAGTATAAGCCCCGATATGCTGGGTAATACCGCCATGCTCTCCGTCAGCAACATTAGCCTTACGGATTGTATCAAGAAGCTTTGTTTTACCATGGTCAACATGACCCATTACTGTTACAACAGGGGGACGGGTAATATAATCACTTAAATTATCCACCTGCTCATTTTTTATAACTGTCTCATCAAAGAGTGAAACAACATTTACTTCAGTATTATATTCTGCAGCAAGAATTGAAGCTGTATCTGCATCGATTGTCTGATTTATTGTAGCCATAACGCCAAGTTTCATAAGTTTAGAAATAACCTCATTAGCCTTGACATTCAGTTTTTTGGAAAGTTCCCCTACAGAAACACTTTCAGTTATACTGATCTTTTCAGGTGTAACTGATTTTTTCAGTTCAAGGGCCTGCTTTTTCTTTATTCCAATATCTTTTTCAACTACTTCTTTATCTTTTTTGGTTTTGAGCCACTCTTTCCCTTTCTCATGCTCTTTATCTTTAACCTTCTTTCTTTTTGAAGGATCTTCAACTTCAATTGAAACAGGAGCCTCTTCTTTACCTACAGAAGGACGGAATCCACCCTGGCCCTGACCCTGCCCCTGCGGACGCGGTCTCTGACCCGGACCGCCCTGCTGCGGTCTCTGACCCTGGCCCCCCTGCTGAGGACGCTGACCCTGGCCGCCCTGATAAGGACGCTGGCCTGTACCGCCCTGCTGCGGTCTCTGACCCTGGCCCCCCTGCTGGGGACGCTGACCTGTACCGCCCTGCTGAGGTCTCTGGCCCTGCCCCCCCTGATAAGGACGCTGGCCTGTACCGCCCTGCTGAGGTCTCTGACCCTGACCACCCTGTTGAGGACGCTGACCCTGCTGAGGTCTCTGACCGCCCCCTTCAGAAGGTCTCCTCTCGGAGTATGGTCTTGCCGGAGGCCTTTCCCCTTCTCTCTGCACCTGAGCAGGCTTTTCAGCTGCTTCTTTTTTATCAGGAGCTTTTTCTGCAATTTTTATATTATCATCAGCAGCGGAATCGTCTGCCACATCTTCCACATCACTTTGATCCTCTTTCGGTTCAGGACCTTTTGATTCTGTTATCTCAATCCCCTTCATCTTTTTTATGTCATTGGAAACATGTACCCTTTTCTTAAGCTTAAGCTTTTTATTCTTCTTAGCTTTTTCAGCTTCTTCCTGTTTCTTCTTTTTCACAACTTCAATTCTTCTCTCAACAAGAAAAATATCATTAGAAACAAGTTCAGAATCGCCACCTTCGCAGGGTATACTTATTTCACGGCAGATTTCGATAATATCATCAACTGTAATATGGTTCTTTGTAGCAACGTCAATAGCTTTCATGGAAAATCCTGATCATTAAATTTTATTCGTTTTCTTCTTCCGGGTTTTCTTCTTCATTCAGATCTTCATTCAAATCTTCATCTTCAAAATCAACAACATCAGCAATAATATCAAGAATTTTCTGTGCTGTCTTATCGCCAATTCCTTCAACTTTTACAAGATCATCGAATGATTTCTCTACAAGATCCTCAACTGAAAAAATACCCGCTTTTTCAAGCATCTTGATCACACGCGGTTCAAGATCGGGAAGCTCCTCAAGAGGTGTTTCATCAAGATTATCAGTTGAAAAGAGCTGATTAACAACTGATCTGGATTCGCTGGTTGTAAGAAATTCCTGATAAGACTCTTCAGTTTTTATATCAATCTCAAATCCGCAGAGCTTGGAAGCAAGCCGCACATTATGCCCTGACCGCCCCACAGCAAGGGAGTACTGGTCATTATCAACAACAGCAATAACCCCCCCTCTCGATGTTTTTACAACCTCTTTAACTCTCGCAGGAGTAAGAGAGTTTGCCGCCATTACTATCATATCATCATAATACTGGACAATATCAATTTTTTCACCTTCAAGCTCTCTGACAATAGACTGTATCCTTATACCCTTCATCCCTACGCAGGCTCCAACAGAGTCAACATCGTCTCTGTCGCTGTAAACAGCCACCTTTGTCCTCATTCCGGGCTCTCTGACAATTTTTATTATTCTAACAATACCATCATAAATTTCAGGTATTTCCATTTCGAATAATCTTTCAACAAATGATGAATGGGCCCTTGACAGAATAACATCCGAGCCCTTTGTGCTTTTCTTAACAGCAAGGATAACAGCCTTGATCCTGTCCCCTATTTTATATCGCTCAAGAGGGGACTGCTCTCTCACAGGGATTACACCCTCTGTCCTGCCAAGATCAACAAAAAGATTATCCTTTGTCTTGCGCTGGAGATAGCCGTTTATAAGCTCCCCCTCCCTTACGCTGAACTCATTAAAGATAATATTCTTTTCAGCTTCTTTAATCTTCTGGATAATCACCTGTTTAGCAGTCTGCGCTGCTATCCTGCCAAAAGACTCAAAGGGATTTTCCTCAACCCGGATATCATCTCCAAGTTTAACATCTTTTTTTATACTGACTGCCTTTTCATAGGCAATCTCCTCTGCAGGATTTGCCGGTTTTTTCACCACCATCTTTCTGCTTATAATTTTAACAGTATTGTTATCCCTGTCAAAAGCAACAGTCACATTTTCAATAGTGCCGTACTGCTTCTTGTAAGCTGAAAGCATTGCGGATTCAACAATACCTTCAATTTCATCCCGTGTTATCCCTTTATCCTTTGCTATCTGGTGAAGGGCTTCAAAAAAATTATTGCTCATTTCAGTAAACCTTTAATAATCTAAATTCGCATTTATTATATTTTTATATTTTAATTTAATAACATTGTTTTTTTCATCACTAACAGTCACTTCCTCTTCATCAGCTTCAAGGATAGTCCCTTTCACGGCCCGCCTTTCACCATCCTCTTCAAGAACTACCTTTACCGGGGATTTTATAAATCTTATAAATTCTTCAGCATTCCGGAGCTTGCGGTCAAGTCCGGGAGAGGAGATTTCAAGGACATATCCGGGGAGTTGGCTTTTCTCTTCAAGCCTGCTGCTCAGTTCATCACTGTACAACTGGCAGTCATAATGCGATATACCGTTTAAGCTGTCTATCTTTACGGCAATATTCGTGTTACTCCCTTTCAAATATATAGAGGACTCATACACATGATAACCAAGTTTAGACGCAGATTCTAATATAATTCTGTTAAGTTCATCTTTTATCATACACCGGACCATTTATAAAAAAAGAGTGGCCCCGCCACTCTCACCAACTGTCATTATCAGATTGGAAGTTTTTTTTTCAAGTGTTTTTTATCATTAATTTATAACCTGAGCTTTATCACCTCCTTTATTTTCATTTCACTGAAAGGAACACCCTTTTCACCTGTATAGGCATTAATATCGATATAAGGGGCAATATCTATCGACTTATTACCGTATGATATAGACTCAATCCTCTCCCATGCCTCTACAATTCGTTCAACAGCGGTTTTTATAAGATGCAGGACAGATTCATACCTTAACCCCTTCTGCCCTGCAGGGTACTGCCATCGCCCCTGATGAATATTAAGTGCATCCATATCAACCCTTTTATACCCCGGGTACCTTACCAGAAAGTCGGAATAAAAGAGAGGATAATCATTTACCCGGTCCATATACCTTTTAAGCCTGTCATTTTCCGTTCTTTTAATCCTGTAGCAGAGTTGTATATTTGAAGGAATCGTGTCAAAACCGGGCACATACCCCAGGGCTCCATTGATCTTTTTCCCTGCAATTCTCTTAAAAGCCCGGCTAAAAAGCCCTTCATCCAGTTCTTTCAATGCCTGAAGAATAAGAGCTTTAACTGAAGGTTCCAGAGAGGATCTTCTCCCGATTTTATAAAAGGGGAGCATTTCATCTATACCCGGATTTTCCACGCCCTCATCTTTATATAAAAAATAATTATCAATATTATACTGGAACAGAAGATTAAGCTTTCTGAAATGAATCGCCTCTTTCTTTGTACCCCCTGCAGGGAAGCCTGAGAAATAGAAGACAAAAGGGTGTATTACTGAATCAGCAATAATATGAGAGATATAACCCATGAGATATGCCCTCTGAGAAGAGGCCCATTCATTTCTGCTGTCACCATACCCCTTAATAATTTCCAGCATATTATCTGCAAAGGAGGAGACTTCATCATTATGAAGCAGATAGGCTATATCATTGCCGTAACTTCTCCCTCTGTACATGATGCTCATATAATCAAAAATATTAGGGCCGATACTCCCCAATAGACCCGCCCTTTTATGCTCAGGGGAGTTAAAGAGCGATACAACCGACTTATCTATATATGAGGAACCGCTCTTTTTTGCAACAGCTTCAAGGGCTCTTTTGAAGATTACATTATGAGTATAAATTCCAGGCATTTGAAAACCTCTTTGCATTGCTGAGGAAATATATAAAATCATGCTTACGCGTACAAAAGTGTCAAACAGAATAAATCTCAATGTTAATTCCTTAAAATATATTTTAATACAAAATAAAACATTCTCTCTCCCCGCCGCCTTCGGCGGCCTTTTCTTTACCCGCATCCTTAAAAAAGACCTCACCCCGCCTCCGGCGCGCCTTGTTCTCAAGGCTAACTTCTACCCACTTCTCAAAAGCCCCCTAAATCCCCCGGAGGGGGACTTAAAAAAGAAGTTTGGAAATATATCTTAACTTCAAAAACGCTTTTATTTTAGAATTTTTTGTTATTCAACTTAAACAAAGTCCCCCTCCGGGGGATTTAGGGGGCCAATACACCGGGTACAGGCACTGACTAAAAGATTTTTCGCGAAATATCTTTTAGCATTTTGATGGATCTCGACTTGTGGGTAGTAGTGAGCCTCAAGGAGAAGGCTCTTTGCAAAGATAATTTACTTCATAACAAATTATTTGAAAGCGCAAACAACTAATCATTTTCTGACATAACCCTCTCCCGACTTGACGGGAGAGGGTGCACAAGCGATAGCGAAGTGCGGGTGAGGGCATTTATCTTAATAAATTCACTTTTTTTTAAATAAATACTTGAGAAATCATTTACAGTAAATATAAATACACATAAATACTGCTTATGGATGTAAAAAAATGAATTATAAAGTTCACCCTCTTCTCAACGGTTTTTTTACTGTAGCTTTTGATAAAACTAACAATATAAAATTCCCCAAGGTGGAGAATATTCCAAGCTTCTCCTTCCTTCTTATTGATGAAAATAATGAACCGGTTCTTGTAGACACAGGTTTTAATATTAATCATATACCCGGCTCAGACTCCAGCGGGATTAAAAAAGATGAGCACAACCTGGAATATAATTTAAAGAAATTCGGATTTAGCCCGGGCGACATTAAAACCGTAATCCAGACCCATCTCCACTGGGACCATGCTGCAGGTATAGCCCTTTTCCCGGAAGCAGAAATCTTTGTGCAGAAATCTGAAATTGAAGGGCTCTTTAATCTAAGGGAGAACGAAGAGACATCATACTGCCCTGCACACTGGATAGATTCACTGAGCAGATTCCGCCTTATAGACGGGGACTGTGAAATAAAGCCGGGTCTGGAGCTTGTCATGTCAGCCGGGCACACAGAGGGGCATCAATCAGTAAAGATTAATAGTGAAGATGCGGTAATAACACTTATAGGGGATTCGCCATTTACATATGAATGGCTCTGGACACTGGTCCCTGATGAACTGTGGAAAAGCTTCCGCGCAGGGGAGGGGAGCAGATTTTTCTGGCAGGAGAGGCTTTCACAGAAATTATATGACTGGGTGGATAATCAGCCTCTCTACGAATGTCCGGAGAACGGCAAATGGGATGAAAAACTTAACAATACAGATAAAGAAGAAATTAAAATTTTCTCCCACGATCCGGGACTCATCGGGAAAAATATACTTTAACTGATTCAGCCGGGAATTTATTAAACCGGATACAATTAATTATCCGGTTTTCCCTTTTCCTCAACAAAAAAACTGAGTATCGGTTTTTTAGCGAACCTTACAACCTTTTCACAGTTATTCTGATGAATAACATGACTTATCCCCTTTCTTACATGATGCCCCATGATAACAACATCCACATCCAGCTCTTCAGCCTTGGCATTTATTTTCACACTCGGCTCACCAACATCTATTATCATTTCAATATTCTCGTAATCTCCAGCTACTTTAGCCACATAGCTGTTCATAAGCTCAAGTGTCTCCTTAACAGCACTGTCCCTGAAATCCTCCCAAAGCTTGTATGCGTCATAATAAAAGTTCAGTTTAGGCATTTCTGTGATTACATGCATAACATAAACCTCCGCCTCAAACTGTCTGGCAATGGTTATTGCTTTTTCAAGTACAGCTTTCGGCCTTTCAGTAAAACCGAGTGCAACGAGAATTTTCATATTTTTCCTGAACATTGATTACCCCTCCGGATGAACAACTTCTTTAAATTAATTATACCACAAACCGTAAATATTTCATATAATTTTTATTATGATGCTGATTTTTTTCATTTTTTGTAAAACCTGGAGAACCAGTTTAGCAGTTATTATATAATATAAATTTCTGAAGTTAAAGCAAATTAATGTACAAATACAGAATAATGACTTCCTTTCTCTCCGTTTTACTTAAAAAATTAAAAAAAATTTCTCTCTTTTAAAAAAAATTCAAAAAAAATCGGCAGAAAAACGTATATATATTGACCGATGATTGTACATTCACAGCCATCCCCAGGCGCCATAATCTGTACAGTTCCGGTCATAAAAAAATTCAAAAATATTTATATTTTAAGGAGACGTTTTTTATGAAAAAGTTCCGTAAGCTTTTTTTTGTGATGTTATTTTTATTCGCAGTATCAACTGTTTATGCTGAAACAAGCTTCAGTATAAACCTAATCGGTAATATGGGCTATGTTCCAAACTCATCAATGGATGATGCTGTTAAAGGTTATGGTGATTTCATTGCTAATTCCATAGATCCCGATGTTTTTAAAGGTAAAGACGAAAAATCTGTTCTTGGAGCCGGAATTGATCTGGAAGGAAGATTTTTTCTCGGATCAATCGGATTCGGATTATCAGCAGGTTATCAGTATGGAGGAGAGTCAAAATCAGTTGCCAAAGCCAGCGGTTATGCTTCTGAGCAGTACTTATCATTAACATTAACTGCTATTACATATCTTGGGACTGTATACTACAAGCACTCTATTGATGAAACAAGTTTTGTTCTTCTGGGAGTTGGCGGCGGTTATTATCAGGGAACCATGACATTAACTGAAGAAGCTAAAAAATTTATGAGCGGAAATTTTAAAGATGAATATGATTTTGAAGGGAATACTCTAGGCGGGCACATCAAGGTAGAGTACAATCGCATGATGGGATCTGCTGCACTCTTTGGAGGGGTCATGGGGAGATATGCAAGTATAGATGAATTTAAAAGAGGCGGTATTGCACTAAATTTCGGTGATGGAAATATTGAAGGTAGCTTTTCAGGATTATTACTATATTTTGGTGCTGGACTGGCATTCTAAATACAGAATAAAACTATTAAACCAGACACATGATACAGCTTATATGGGGAATTTTATTAACGATGCTTATAGCACACCAACTGTATGGATTGCAGATCATGACAATCAAAAAAGATTAGAAATTATGACAAAAAAATAAATTTATTCGATACAATTTAGATGGAATTTAGTTTAATATAAGGTGATAATTATTATGAAGAAAAAATTACTCGTCCTTTTGTCTTTGATAGTATTAGTTGTAACAGGTTGTACATCAAATCATATTAGATCTAGTAAATCATTAAAAAATAGTACAATTACTGCAAAGCTTTATATCCCTGCACTACCAGGTGCAGAGGTTAGATGTTCAGGTATTATCAACGCACAAAAAGAAATTGAGCATAATTTCAGGAATATCAATATTAAAGAAATTCTCATTAATGAATCTGATAAAACCCCTCCAGAAAAACAAAGAAGAGTAAAATTAATCGCAGATAAAAAATTATTAAGTAAAGAAGCTATGCCTTTAAATAACAATTACTTAAATGAAATGAAAAATGATCCAACCGTAAGCAATTACAAGTTCAGTACAATTGTCGATGAAATCGGGACTGAATATGTAATTGTTCTTAAAATAGACAGAATTTTATGGGATGGAAGCGGCTATACAAGAGGAGTATTTATTTCTGCTGAAGGATCGATGCATGAAGTAAAAAGCGATAAAATTGTATGGAGAGCAACCCTTGAAGACAGAAAAGTCATAGGTATTACTGATGGACCTGCAAAAGATATTGAACAGTTAAAATCAGGTATTGCCCAAACTGCTGCATTAATTTATGAAAAAATGTACAGGGAAATTTACAGATAATAAAGCTTATTTCACACTTCTCACTATGCAAGAGAAGTGTGAAATTATAATTAAAGTAGTTAATTTATACGTTTTAACATTTTCGACAGAAGCTGATTGTACAAAATCGAAATAATGACTTTCTTTATAGCCGATTCATTATAAAAACTAAAATCCCGGTATCATCTCTTCCATAATAAAAAGATTATCCCCTTACACGGTTTTTACCGATAATTTTTACAAATACTCTTCATCCAATACAGAAAAATATGAAAAAGAAAATAATTGCTGCAATAATGCTGATAACCTTAATTACTGCTCTTTCACCCGATCTGAGGGGTGAAGACTACCAGTACCAGTATTTCACTGAGGAGAAGGATAAATATGTCCCCTTTTCAGACTATATCCCCAGGATACGGATGCATCAGAATACACACCCCCATTTTCTTGAGGATTACTATCAGCTTTACGGCATGAAGCTCTACTATAATGAAAACTCTCTCCGTAAAAACATAGAGATGCTGAGAAGAGGGCTTAACAGCAAATTCCGCCATCCATCCAATGCTATTGTAAAAGTTGAAACAGAGCAGGAGTATTTAAAATACCGGAAGCTCATGTTTATGCATATGAACATTCTGATTATGAGAAACTATATGCGTATCGCCGTAAGATACGATATGCAGAAAATATATTTTTATAATGCAGAATATGCTGAAGAAATAAGTGAGAGCCTTAAAATCGCTGAGCAGTTCTACAAAGACGCCCTCCCCTATTGGCGGGAGGCCAAAAAACACGCCGCAGAAGCGAGCAGAATAAGATTAACCACAAAGCTCTCAAATATTGAATCGGAACGGTATTCCATTATCTCAGGTGAGCTCGATTTTGAAAAAATAATCAACAGGCATATACGCGATATAGCATTAAAACAGGCTAAACTGCAAAATTATCTTGCTTCAGCTCAGAATTAATTTAACTTAATAGAATAATTACATCATAACTTATACCAGCAGAACCGTTAATCAGCTTAATTATGGAGAAAAAAATGGAACTAACTGACCTTATAAAAACACGCAGATCAATCCGGAAGTTTAAGGATGAACCGGTCCCTGACAGCCGGATTTATGAAATACTTGAGGCTGGAAGATGGTCACCATCAGGCAAAAACAATCAGCCCTGGAGATTTGTTGTTATAAAAAATAAAGAAATAAAAGATGAGCTGGCAGCACTGACAAAATACTCCTCTATTATTAAAAGTTCAGACTTCTGTATTGCTGTTTTTTATCATACCCCTTCAGGCTATGACAGAGACAAGGATCTTATGAGCATAGGCTCCTGCATACAGAATATGCTGCTTCAGTCACACTCCCTTAATATCGGCTCTGTATGGCTGGGTGAAATTCTTAAAAACAAGGAAAAAATTAATCCTGTTCTTGAAATAGACCAGGACAATGAAAATATGGCTATTATTGCCTTCGGCTACTCTGACGAAGAGGCTGAAAGCGATCGTCTCAGCATGAATGAGATACTTCTTAAAATACTATAGCGGCGATAATTTAATGAATAAAATAATCACCTTTTTCATTATCTGCATAAGCCTCCCCCTTTTTTCACAGGGGTCAGTCCCCGATGTTTCACTTAAAATTACAAGACTCAACAAAATATCTGATTCTGATTATACTCTGGAATATACAGTCACATACAAAGGTCCTCCCCCGGAAATTTTCAGCGATTATTCAGTATATATACCTGAAGAGTCACAGATTATTGAAGGGACAATAGAAAATTCCGTAATCAGGGAGAGGGACTTCCTCTTTTCCAGATTAAATGTGGATCTTAACAGAAACAGGAGCCTGGAGGATATTTACACTATCTCTTCCAGGGGGGGAGATGTTTTACTCAATGGTGAAAAACTTAATCCCCTTTACAGTAAAGCGGGGAATAGAGAAATTTTTACCCCCTTAACAACAAGAGCTGAATTAAGTCTGAACCGGACCGGTGAATCGGGGCGCCCCTTTACACTTCATTCTTATGACAGATCTTCAGGGGGAGTAAAAATCGGCCTTGCGCCGGAGGATGGTGATATTTCATTTGCAAAACTCCCCAATGCACAGGTTCTCATAGAAATTATTTCTGATACAGAAAATCCCGGTTCAATAAATACATCAATTGATAATGCCAGGATATACAGAGGCACAACAAATGAAAATATTCCAGATATACCGGGGGATTATCACAGACAAAGAACAACCGGGTCCAGGCATATTTCAATAAAAGAGGGGATAAATGAAGGCTCATTTAAGTTCCGGAATCCGGGTGATGCTGCGCTTATCAGGATAACGATATTTTTTTCTGTTTCCGGCAGAATATGTATTTTTGACCGGAAAACTGTTATTTTAAAACAGTAATGATTCCTGAAGATATTTTTACTGCAATAATGCTGTTTTTAATATCTTCACCGTCTTCGGCGGCGGGGATATTAACACATTTTATTTCAAATAACGATTCTTTAAACCGGACTCATACCGGAATATAATATACGGACAAATATAATTTGTTTTTTCTGATTTTTATAATTCTCTGTTTCATATCTATTCACCTGCTGCTCTTTATAAAAATCAGCAAGGCGCGTATACTCATGCTCAACCTCCTCCCTGTTGTTTTAATTGCCGCCCCTGCTTATTTTAACGAACTGGGGATTAACCTTTTTCAGGCAGAAAATATTACATATCTGGGTCTTTTCCTTATACCTCACACAATCACTATTCTCCTTCTTGATTATTCTTTTTCAGAAAAAATACCACTCCTCAGAGGCATGAATTTTCTTATCACTCCCTTTCTTGCTTTTTTTCTTCTCTTCACTGATTACCGGATTATGATTATCTGCGGCTTTCACCTTGCTGCATACTTATATATTGCTATTGCCCTGAGGAAGCAAATTTTTGAAAAAATATACCTTCTCCCGATCCTGTTAAACACACTTTTCATAATATTATTTCTTTTAAATGAAATCAGCAGCACCAGCCTCATTATTTTCTTTATTCTCTCATTCATCCTATATTACTTTATAATTATTTCCGGCTACAGCAGAAAAATTATAAATTTCAGCAGCCGCTTTTCAAGCATGAACATCCTTAATAAAAATCTTAATTTAAAAATTAACAGGCTCCGCCAGAGCAGTGAACAGCTGAAAAGAATCATTGCCCAGAAAGATATTGAGCTTCTCCAGGTTGCCCGGCATGCCAGCCTTGCTGAAGTCACCACAGGTATTGCGCATGAACTGGCACAGCCCCTTACCGGGATTAAATGCATAGCCCAGAATATGATTGATGACATAAACTGCAATGAGCTTGAAGGGAGACAGGCATCATCAGACCTGGAGAAAATAACATCACTGGTTGACCGGTCCTCATCGATAATTGACCATATACGCACATTCTCAAGAAAACGCGGATTTACCCTTCACCCTGTTGATATAAACACATGCATTCTTAATGCTATTGAACTTATAAATATCCAGATGAAAAAAAACAGCATAGATATTATATTTGTTCTTGATGATACTATACCTGAAATTATGGGGGACAATCTCTCCCTTGAACAGCTTTTCATAAACCTCATACTCAACTCAAAAGATGCAATACGCACAAGACAGGATGATGAACCATATCTTTCAGGATTTATTAAGATTACCACCACAATGGGGGAAAATCAGGTTATCCTGATTATTGAGGATAACGGGAGCGGTATACCAGAAGATCTTATTACTAAAATATGGACACCCTTTTTCACCACAAAACTTAAAGGTAAAGGAACCGGCATCGGCCTTTCACTGAGTCACAGAATCATAAAGGAACATCATGCTGAGGTAAACATTGATACATCAGCGAGAGGAACAATTTTTAGAATAAAATTTCCGGTGAGCAAGCCTGAATTTCAGCCTAATACATAAAAAATTATTTTATTGACAGAGCCCCTCCAGTTTTTTAATCAAACATCAGGTTAGTCAATATCTGCTGACCCGATACCTTAATTAACGAGGCAAATTATGAGTTTCAGTTATAACGCGGATAATATTTTTGAAATGGCGGAAGAGATCGAACGCAACGGCGCAAAATTTTATAAAGACGCTGCAGCAATGATAAAGGAGCCGGAAATACAGAAACTCCTGAACTCCCTCAGCGCCATGGAGATTGACCATGAAAAAACCTTTTCTGAAATGCGGACAAAGCTGAAAAGAGAGGAGAAAGGCTCAACTGCATTTGATCCATATAATGAAGAGTCTGGCTACCTTAAATCACTGGCTGATACAAAGGTTTTCTATGATAAAGAAATTGATCTTACCTCCCCGAGGGAGGTTCTAAAAGCAGCCATCACAGCTGAAAAGGAATCTATTCTCTTTTATCTGGGAATGAAAGGCTTTGTTCCGGAATCTTTCGGGAAAAAATGGATTGATGAAATCATTGAAGAAGAGAAAAAACATATTATTCTTTTAAGCTCACACCTGATTGCGTTGAAATAGCAAAACTTTATCACGATATGAGCTGCTAAGCAAACCGTAAATATTAAACCGGGCTGGTAAAATCAGACCAGCCTTAAAATAACTATTACCAGAATTATAACAACAAGCAGACCGATAATTCCCATAGATTCCCCCTTATTACTTTAATGCATCAGAGTTTACCCCCCCTGTAAAGGGGAATTTCACTGCTTAAACAACAATCCTGATAATCTTATAATACACAAAGAAAGAAACGGTGTCAACTTCTAAAAATTACATTCCCCTTTTTTATAAAATACCCCCCTGCAGCCGCAAAGAATAGTATCCAGCCCGTATTTACGGAAAAAGCAATAAGCGTATGAAGCAGGTCGTAGTGATCAAAAATTGCTGAGCGAATTAGGGATGAAAAATTCAGAACAGGTATGAGAAAAAAAATCCATTCCCCGCTGAAGGGATCACCCCCTATAAAACCGCTGGATAGTGCTGAACCGGCAATTATAACCGGAAGGGAGAGAATCCCACCCTCCTTTACCGATTTTGCATATAGCCCTATTACCATCCCTGCTGCAGCAAAAAAAACTACATTGAAACTGGCCATCAGTGTAATCAGAAAAAGACACTTAAATCCGGCAAATCCCACAAGGGGGATCCCCCCTGTAATTACCGGACTTAATTGGGAAAAAAATGAAAGGCCTGTGATTAGTGAAATTATTGAAAAAAATCCTATAATTGATGCTGCTATTATTTTCCCTGCGATTAATAACATGGGAGTGACGCTGCAGCTTAAAAGTATCTCAATGGTTAAACGCTCCTTTTCACCGGCAGTCATATCTATAACCGAAGATATGGTTGAAGATGCAGCAAAGACCATAAGAAAAACCGGCAGCATAAGGGCCAGGGTATGCAGGGTCCTGCTCTCTATTTCGCTTCGTACTGATGATCCCCTCAGTTCAGCCCCTCCATATCCTGGAGCAAGCCTGCTGAATGCAGAATCAAATAGATCATGTATATGGACAAAAGAAATAACTGAGTTTGTTCTGGCAGAATCATAATGGAATGTAAAGGATGTGAAGCGGTCTTCAGCTTTTGTATACTCTATATAAAGGTCCGCCTCACCATTTAAAACAGACCCGATTGTTCCCTCTTTTAAAAAATCTGAATCAGCATAAGATGCAAGAATAAGACTTTTTAACTGATTGTCATTATTCTGAATAATAATTCTCATTGCTATAGCATCCGGGCCCCCTGCCCCATCCTGAGGTATAACAAGAAGAAGGAGAGGAACAATAATTGCAGGCATAAGTATTGCTGCAATTATTGTCCGTTTATCCCTCACCTGATCGATAAGTTCTTTTTTGATAATAGTCAGAAGTTTCATTCTACTCTTTTATAAAACAGGTAAGATCTCTGCCATATAAAGCCTCATATGACTCTCTCTGCATATCGCAGTTTATTTTACCATTATGTATTATAATAATTCTGTCTGCACATGAAAAAATTTCATCGGTGCTATGGCTCGAGAAAAGAAGGGTCTTCCCGTTCTGCTTCAGTCTATAAATAATTTTTTTTACAGATTCTGCAGCAATAACATCAAGGCCGGTTGAAGGCTCATCAAGAATAATAAAGTCGGGATCAGTAATAAGCGTTCTGGCAATAGCTGTTCTCTGTTTCATCCCTCTGGAAAATGTGGAAACCCTGTCATGTAGAAATTCAGATAATGACAGCTCCTGAACCAGGATTTCAAGCATTCTATTATAGGAACTTTTGCTGATGCTGTTAAGTTCCGCATAATATTTAATATTCTCCTCAGCACTTAAACGATCATATAACCCGCCATCCCCTGAAAAAAGAATACCGGTTTTATTTTTTATATCACTGGAGGAGATATCTGATCTTACCCCGTCAAGGGTGAAGAACCCATAGTCCGGCTTAAATATCTGCGATAAAATTCTTATGAGGGTAGTCTTCCCTGCCCCGTTCTCCCCCACAAGGGCTGCAGCTTCCCCCCTGTTCAAAACAAAAGAGACATGGTCAAGAACCATCCTTCTCTTTGGAGTAAAGCTTTTACATATTCCGGATACTTTCAGCATGGGGATATTTATTCACAAGGCTATTATTAGATCAATAAGAAGATGAATCTGGAATAAATTTATTTTAAAGGGAATTGTCCTGTCCCGGCCTTAAAGCCGGGACAGTTATATAACTATTCCTACATCTGGTGCAGGTATTTATCTACCAGCTTTTTTATTTCATGATTTTTACCGTAAAGCTTTTCGCTTAAGCCTTTATCCTCATATGCCATTAGAGATTTCACAATACCGTCAATATGCTTTGGAGAGAAGATCTCATTCTTTTCAAAATGGCTTCTGAGTTTAAGAAGGCACTCTCCCGATTCATAGCAGGAGAGGGGAAGAGCATCAAGCTGAGCCAGTTTATCTTTATGCTCTTCATGAAAAATATTAACATTAACATAAAGCTTCTCTGCCATCTCCAGAGCATTCTCCATCTCCAGTCCATGGTTAACACCAATTACAAGTCCGGCCAGAAGAAGATGAATATTAGCGGAACCGTCAGGGCACCTGAACTCAAAGGTCTGTCTGTCTGAAAAATCTCTCAGCTCATCATCATAGGCGGGATTGGCCTTTTTAATCATATCGCTTACACCTATCCAGCCGAGAGGGACCCTTATGAGTACTGACCGGTTTCTATCCCCCCAGCAGATATTTGTGGGAGCTTCCTGATGAGGAACAAGCCGCAGATAGGATGTGGGGTTTGTGTTGCCGAAAGCTGTGAGAGCGGGAGTAATATCGAGAATCCCTGCAATAGCTTTTTTTGCAGCATCGCTAAGCCGGCCATTTTCAATTGTCGCTGTTTTCCCATCTTTATGGAGCTTCATATGTATATGGAGTCCGCTTCCGGCTTTACCTACTGTAATTTTAGGGGCAAAACTTATATTAACTCCATGCTTATTCCCCACCATCCTTATAATCCACTTTGCAATAGTAAGCTGATCTGCTGCATCCTCTATATCTGTGGGATTAAATTCGATTTCATTCTGTTCGTAATAATAATCATCATCTGTAGTAAAATTCCCCACCTCTGAATGAGCATATTTTATCAACCCCCCTGACCGGGCAATTGCCTCCATACACTCCTTCCTGATCTGTTCGAATTTTGCAAACGGCTCAGATTCATGGTAGCCTTTCTGGTCTACTGCAGGATAAAATTCCTGTTTCTGCGATATAACATAATACTCAAGCTCACCCATAACATCAAGGCTGTAACCTGTGCTCTCCTGAAGGTTTTTATGCGCCTTCATCATTACATTTTCAGGAGCGCTTGCAAGGGGGTTCCCGTCCTTGTCAAAGTAGGCGCAGAGAATATCGAGAGTGGGAATAGCTGCAAAAGGATTTAAGAAAGCTGTTTTATACCTGGGTACAACATAAAGATCACTGGAATTTGCGTCAATATACGAGAAAAGACTGGAACCATCCACCCTTTCACCGCATGAAAGGAGACTGTCCAGCTGTTCCCTCCCTGTAATAACGAAGTTAAGGGTCTTAAGTTTTCCATCTCCGCCGATGTAGCGGAAATTGATCATTTTAATCCCCTTTGCAGCGATATATTTCATCAAGTCAGCTTTTGTAAAATCTTTTGCCGGTTTATGAAGAAACTGCACAAGAGGATTAGGGCTGAAAGCAACATCAAGGGCTTCAAGAGTGGTCATATTAGTCTCCAAATTTGTTAAAAAGATGTTTTATTAAATTTTAATGAAAGGTTTTACATATATGTAACACTATTATCCCTATTCTTCATCCGTCAAATAAAAAACCGCACTATTCTTATCCTCCCCCGACCGGAAGCAGGTTGTTGACAAAATTTAACATAAATGAAACAAATGCTTTTCATGTTTTAGCTTGATCTTAATATATTTAAAAAAAAAAGTGTCCAAAATCAGTAATTATTCCTGAAGATATCTTTTAGTGCAGTAATGCTGTTCAATATCCCCGCCGCCTTCGGCGGCGGGGATATCAGATCATTTTATTTTAATATAAATTAAAGAATTAACACTGATTCAAAATAATAAAAATTGAGGAGAACCGCTAAATGAAGCTTGTTTATACCGGTAAAACAAAGGATGTTTACGAACTTGAAGATGGAAATTTTCTGCTGCAGTTTAAAGATGATATGACAGGTGAAAATGGAGTCTTTGACCCGGGATCAAACAGTGTGGGACTAACAATTGAAGGTGCCGGCAGAGCAGGCCTTAAGCTTACTCAATTTTTCTTTGAGAAATTAAAAGATAAGGGGATTCCCACACACTATATATCTGCTGATATTGATAAAGCAGCCATGACTGTAAAACCCGCTGATCTTTTCGGAAAGGGGCTTGAAGTTATATGCAGGTACAGGGCTGTTGGAAGTTTTTTAAAACGTTACGGTGCTTATGTCAATGAGGGAGCACACCTTGACGCCTTTGTGGAAATTACCCTGAAAGATGACGACAGAGGGGACCCCCCGATAACTGAGGATGCCCTTGATATGCTGGGAATTCTTTCTAAAGATGAATATAAAGAGCTGAAGGCTCTGACCCAGAAAATAGCTGCTGTAGTTAAAGAGGAACTTGCTAAAAAGAACCTTGAGTTATATGATATTAAATTTGAGTTCGGCAGAATCGACGGCAGCACTATTGCCCTGATAGATGAAATTTCCGGAGGAAACATGAGAGCATTTATGGACGGGAAACATGTTCAGCCCCTGGATCTTGAAAAGATTATGCTTTCATAGTAGAATCAGGAGTTCTGAGATTCCCGCACTTGTACTGAGTCTGCCGAAGTATGTGCGGGAATGACAGCACCTGCAGAATTCTACCGCTCCCTTTGAACTTATAGGGGGGATATACACTCTATCTGCTTGACAAATTTTTTACCGGGGGAAAAATTACCGTCATATCTCCGGGAGGATTTTTATGAAAGCAAAAGGATTCGATAACGAACTTTACCTAAAAGAGCAGAGCGCGGCAATACTCAGCCGCATTGAGGGGAATTCCTCCAAAAAACTCTATCTGGAATTCGGAGGGAAGATTCTTTTTGATTATCATGCGGCAAGAGTGCTCCCCGGATTTGACACTAACGTAAAAATGAAACTCCTGGCAGGCCTTAAGGAATCTGTTGAAGTAATAATGTGCATCTGCGCCATGGATATTGAGAGAAAAAAGATACGGGCCGATTTCGGCATTACCTACGATACAGACACCATGAAGAGTATTGATGATTTTACCGAATGGGGCATAAATGTAAACTCAGTTGTTATTACAAGATTCGAAGACCAGCCCGGTGCATACTCATTTAAGCAGAAACTTGAAAGACGCGGTGTTAAAGTTTATACACATAAATTCACCAAGGGATATCCCACTGATGTTGACACAATTGTAAGCGAAGAGGGATATGGCGCTAATCCCTATATTGAAACCAGCAGCCCCATAATCGTAGTAACAGGGCCGGGACCCGGGAGCGGGAAGCTGGCCACATGCCTGTCCCAGCTTTATCATGAACATAAGCGGGGCATCAATGCAACCTATGCGAAATTTGAAACATTCCCTATCTGGAATCTCCCTTTAAAGCATCCGGTAAATATATCCTACGAAGCAGCCACAGCCGAGCTTCGCGATGTAAACATGCTGGATCACTTCCATCTGGAAGCATATAATGAAAAAACTGTAAACTATAACAGGGATATGGAAGCTTTCCCCCTTCTTCAGAGAATACTTGAGAAAATTACCGGTGAACCATCATACTACAAGTCGCCAACAGACATGGGTGTAAACAGGGCAGGTTTTGCAATAACCGATGATACTGCTGTTCGTGAAGCATCCAGCCAGGAACTCATAAGACGATACTTCCGCTACTCTTGTGAATATGCTGTGGGTCTCTGTGACAGGGAAACAGTCCAGAGGGTAGAACTTTTAATGAAGGATATGGGGCTTAAACCTGAAGACCGGGATGTTGTAAGTCGGGCAAGAGAAGCTTCGCTCACTGCAAAAGAGAAAAATAAGGGGAACAAAGGTATATACAGCGGCGCTGCAATAGAACTCCCTGACGGGCAATTAGTCAGCGGATATAACTCACCTCTCATGCATGCAGCCTCAAGCGTAGTGCTTAATTCAATAAAAAAACTTGCAGGTATACCCCCGCAGATAGACCTGCTCCCTTCATATATTCTCAACTCACTCATGACTTTCAAAAAAGAAATAATACAGAGCGCCCCTGTGAGTCTTGATCTTGAAGAAACCTTAATCGCACTTGCAATAAGCGGAACAACAAATCCGGGTGCTGAAGCTGCCATACAGAAGCTGAAAGACCTTTCCGGCTGTGAAATTCATCTTACCCACATGCCCACACCGGGGGATGCGGCAGGACTTAGAAAACTTGCAATGAATGTTACAAGTGATCCCGATTTTTCATCAAAGGCGCTTTTTATAGTTTAAAATTATACTGGACTTCCAGCTCTTTTTTACAGATAATTAAGTATCAGCTCAGATATTAGAAGGAAGATTGATGGATTACGATCATATATTATTTGCATTTACACTAACTCTTTTCGCAGGACTAGCAACAGGAGTAGGAAGCGCTCTTGCTTTTTTTAAAAAAGAGGTAAGCCCTCCTTTTCTGTCAGGCGCCCTCGGTTTTTCAGCAGGTGTTATGATATATGTTTCATTTATTGAAATTTTTCCAAAAGCTAATGAATCTTTGTCATCTTTCTACGGCGAATTTGCCGGATATTTATATACAACCCTTGCATTCTTTGCAGGTGTGGGAATTATAGGAATTATCGACAAATTTGTCCCCAATGCTGAAAATCCCCACGAAGTTAAAAGCAAAGGGGAAATGAACGGCAAGCAACACCGCAATAAAGAAGATTTAATGCGCATGGGTCTTTTTTCGGCACTTGCCATCGGTATACATAATTTCCCTGAAGGACTTGCAACATTTATCGGAGCTATGAATGACCCGGCAATAGGCGTAAGCATTGCGATAGCTGTTGCAATACACAATATCCCTGAGGGTATTGCCATTTCTGTTCCTGTATATTATGCAACCGGTAGTAAAAGAAAAGCATTTACCCTCTCATTTTTATCAGGACTTGCAGAACCTATTGGTGCGCTGGTGGGATTCTTTATCCTTCTCCCCTTTATGAATGATGCTGTTTTCGGGGTAATCTTTGCATCAGTTGCAGGTATAATGGTTTATATTTCACTGGATGAGCTTCTCCCCACAGCTGAAAAATATGGGGAACATCACATAGCGATTTACGGCCTTATTTCAGGTATGGCTGTTATGGCTATCAGTCTTGTTGTGATGGTATAATTATTACATGAAATTCCTGAGTTCACAACTTGCTTTTTTCCTTCAAAGCAAAAGCACAAGAAGGAACATACGCCTCCTTATTCGATTTATTATTATACTTCTATCACTCATAACTTTTTACAGCATTCTTTTCCACTTTATTATGGAGCTGGAAGGGGAATATTACACATGGGTCACAGGATTTTACTGGACACTCACAGTAATGTCCACCCTTGGCTTTGGTGATATTACATTTACTTCTGATTTAGGAAGAATCTTTTCAATCATTGTTCTTCTCTCAGGGGTTATTTTTCTCCTTGTACTTCTCCCCTTTACATTTATACAGTCACGGATACGTCAGGAAACCGGATGTACAGTAGTGGCAGTAAAAAGCAGAGCAGGTACATCTATAAATCCTGACCCCGCATTACCCTTTATGCCTGAAGATGAAATAATACTTATTGGAAATACAGAAGCTGAAAAACTTTTTATCCGTAAATTCAGCGCCTGAAGAATAAATAGAAACCTGAAATCATATTAAAATACTACTCCACCTCAAGCGGAAAAGTGATCCTGAAAATAGTACCATTGCTCCGCATTATATCCGCACTCCCCTTCAGCTGGGTCACCAGCATATGAACCAGATTCAAACCGAACCCGGTTGAGTTTTCCAGATCCAAACCCTCAGGCAGACCGACACCGTCGTCAGAAACGATAAGAGAAACCAGGTTTCTTACCGGTCTTGTAAAATATACCCTGATAACCCCGCCGCTCCCTGAGGGGAAGGCGTATTTAACAGCATTTGAAATGAGCTCATTTATTATCATCCCTGCAGGGAAAAGAAGTTTGGAATCAATTACAAAATCATCAAATTCCCGCTCAATAGTTATCCCATTTGTGTCTGAATATGAAAATGATATTTCATCAATCAGGGCATTAAGATACTCGTCAGTGGAGACATTTCTGAAATCTGATGATCGATAAAGCCTGTCGTATAGATTCATCATAATAAGAACCCTGTTTCTGGCATCCTGAATTGCAGCAGCGCCTGAAGCATCATTCAATGTTTCTGCCTGGATATATAAAAGCCCCGCAATAGTATTCATGTTATTCTTTATTCTATGATGAACCTCTTTTAAGAGGATCTCCTTATCAGTCAAAAGACTCCGGATTTTTTCATCCGCCTCCCGCCTCTCTGTTATATCCCTTGATATTGAAAGAACAGCAGGCTCACCTTTATACTCTATTTCTCTGCAGCTGATTTCCACAGGGATTATCTTCCCGGTTTTGCTTTTATGATCCGATTCAAAGACAAGATATTTCTTCTCCATTAATTCTTTTAATCTTTCATTAATTTTCTCTAAAAATTGATTAGCATCAATATCTGTCAGATGAAGGCCTGCAAACTCCTCCTTCGCGTATACTAATCTTTCACATGCAACCCTGTTCACTTCAAGAATTCTCCCCTGGTAATCATGGATCATTATTGCGTCCCCTGCATTTTCAAACAGTGTCCTGTATCTCTTTTCCGATTCCTGCAGAGCCTCTTCAATTTTTTTCTGTTCACATATATCGGTTATAATAAGGAGCAGCAGATCCCTCTTCCCCTTTTCATCCTCATTTGCCGCAGATGTAATAGTGTCCTGCTTCCCGTTGATTCTTGCAGCAGATTCGGTGCCGCCCTTTCTTATAAAAACATCCATGCTTTTACCTTCAGGATTTTTAAAAAAAGCATTATATCTTCCAAGAAAAATTCTCCGGCTCTCCTCAGAAAGAAAATCTACAAAACCTTTCCCGTGAATTGATGACACCTCCTCCCCTGTCATCTCTGCAAAAGTCTGATTCGATTTGATAATTATACCATTACTGTCCAGACTCACATATCCCATAGGGGCCTGATTATATAAACCTGCATAAATATTTTTTGTTTTCTCCAGTTCCTTCTGTGTTCTTCTCAGTTCCTCATTCTGCATTTCAAGTTCAATCTGATGAACCTTTAAATCATGAATAAGCGCCTGCGTATCTCTGCCGGAAAGTGTATTCATTAATTCCGGATTTTTTTTCAATTCATCTTCCGCCTTTTTAAGAAGAGATTTAATGTCTGATTTTTCTCTACTCATTATATGCTCCGGATTACTTTAAAAATTCTTTTTTTCTTTAAAAATATATTCAGCATTTTTCAAATCTGTAATGTCCAGGCATGAACCTATATAACCGAGAAATTCTCCGCTTTTACCGGAATATGGCTGACCCTGATCATAAATCCATCTATAGACATTATCAAATCTTCTAAGCCTGTACTCCATACTGAAAGACTCACGCCTGTCAAATGCACCTGTATAGATCTCCATACATCTGTCATAGTCGTCCGGGTGAACCCCCTCAGTCCAGCCTGCGCCCAGTTCCTGCTCCATTGTTCTCCCTGTAAATCTGAGCCATGGCTCATTAAACCATGTACACCCCTTATCCAGACCTGCTATCCAGACAAGTGCCGGAGAGGAGTTAGCCACCCTGGAGAATAATTCCCTGCTCTCCAGCAGGGTTTGCCGCGCCTCCGTAATTGTTGTTATATCCTGAAAAACACCGAATACACCGGTAATTGTACCATCCTCCAATACCGGTTTCCCTATTGTTCTTATCCACCTGAGATTACCCTTTGCAGTAATTATTCTCAAGGTCAGGTCATAGGGGATCCCCTCACTAATAACACTATTGAAGGATTTACTGATGATCTCTCTGTCATCAACATGATAAAAAGTTATCCCCTCTTCAGGGGTAAATTTTTTCCCCGGCTCAACTTCGTGAATCCGGTAAACCTCATCTGACCAGGTATGCTCCCCCGATTCATTGACATATTTCCACCACCCAACCTTTGCAAGTGAAGCTGTTTCTTCAAGAGCTGAATCTTTTTCAAGCAATTCTTTTTTTGCCGCATTTATCTCGGTAATATCCACAAATGATACTACTGTACCTGAAAAGGAATCGGGTCCCACTTTATAAGGTATCACCCTCATGAGAAATATTCTTCCATCAATTGTTTCAACTTCTGAAGAGTAGTGTTCATGAGTCTGCTGTACTTTTTTTATAACAGTGACAGGGTCGAAATTTTTTATATAGTGAGTTATATGTGTAATAGGCCTGCCCATATCATTTCCCAGGAGTTTAAAAACATTGCTGATTTCTTTCGAAAATCTCCTTACTTCCAGATTCTCATCAAGTATCATTTTCCCTATCTGCGAAGCAGTTAAAACATTATCCAGGTCATTATATATCTCAGTAAGCTCAATAATCTTTTTATGATATTCGGCGTTTACTGTATAAAGCTCCTCATTGGTTGACTGAAGCTCCTCATTAGTTGACTGGAGCTCCTCATTGCTTGCAAGAAGCTCCTCGTTTGTTGCCTGGAGTTCCTCATTTGAAGTTTCCAGCTCCTCTATTGTAGCCTGGAGATTCTCCCTTGTAAACTGAAGCTCCTGCTCAAGATCATTGATATGCTCCTCCGCCTCCTTTGACAGGTCAAAGGTCTGAATTATCTGATCCTGGTCCTGGTTTTTTACTCTTGTTGTTTCAATAATAAATACAGCTGCAAGCTGATCCTGCCCTTTTTTCCCCGGGAGAGGCTTTATGAGAAGATCAATCACTGCACCCTGCTCCCCCTGCTTAATCTGAATATTTGAAAACTTTAAATCCTTCTTCTCCCTGAAAACCTTGGGGATCCCGGTTGACACAGGGATTGCCAGCTCCCTTGAAGCCATCCTTGATATATCATTCAGGAGTTTCCCTGAAGGGAGTTTGAAATAATCTTTTACATCCCCTATTATATGAAGCACCTCAAGTGATTCGTTAACTATAAGTACAAGAGGGAAATAATCACTGCTCACAGCTTCAATAAGCCTGTCCAGTATCCTCTCCTCCTCCCCCATCCTTGAATGTTTTCCGGGTCCATGAAATGATGCAGTATACCCGCCCGATCTTCTCCCCGGTATATCGGAGATATGAGCAACATCTGTAATCTGCCTTACCTTCCCTTTTGATTTAAATATTTTCAGCTTATGATTAAGGGAATTGAAAAAATCGGCCATATCCCCTGTAGTTTCACTGGTTCCCAGGAGCAGTATCCCCTCTGATTTAAGAGAGAAATTAAAAAACTCTATAACCTTCTGCTGTAGAACGGGCTGGAGATAAATAAGAAGATTCCTGCAGCTGATAAAATCGATATTAGTAAATGGGGGATCTTTAATAAGATTATGAGGGGCAAAAACCACCATTTCACGGATTGTTCTGGCTATCTGGAAAGATTCCTCTCTTTTATGGAAATATTTAGCTAAAAGCTTCGGGGAAACATCAGCAGCTATGCTTTCCGGATAGGTACCGTTTGCTGCAAACTGAATCGCGTTACTGTCAACATCAGTTGCAAAAATCTTAACATCATGAACAACCCCCATGCTCTCCATACATTCCCTTAAAAGGATAGCAATACTGTATGCCTCCTCACCGGTTGAACATCCTGCCACCCAGAACCTTAATTCCCTGTTGGCTCTCCCTTTAAGAACTTCAGGAAAAACCGATTCTCCGAGATAATCAAAAACTTCCGTATCTCTGAAAAACCTGGTTACCCCGATAAGCAGCTCCCTGAAGAGAGCTGCAGTCTCACCGGGGAAATTAACAAGAAAGGAAACATATTCTTTAATATCCTCAACATGATTAATTGTCATACGTCTTTCAATTCTGCGCAGCACAGTACTGGGCTTATAATTGGTAAAATCGACCTTAAACTTATCCCTCAATATTGCAAAAAGTTTAGAAAGCCCGTCATCGTCATCAAGGAGCCTTTCAGTCAGTTCAGGCTTTGCCACATAGGGGTGTTTAATAAACAGAAGAAGCTGTTCCGGCATCTCTTCCGGAGGGAGAATAAAATCAGCAAGTCCTGTATTAATTGCTGAACGGGGCATACCGTCAAACTTGGCGGTTTTTTCATCCTGCACCATAACCATGCCATTATACTCTTTTATTGCTCTTACACCCCGCATGCCGTCACTGCCTGTACCTGAAAGGATAATTGCTATCCCCTTTTCACCCTGATCTTCACTTAATGAATGAAGAAATATATCAATCGGAAGATTAAGCCCCCTGTTATGATCCTGATCACTGAGGATAAGCTTTCCATGGAAAATCGACAGGTTTTTCCTGGGGGGTATAAGATAAACATTATCCCGCTCAACTGTCATACCGTCCTCTGCCCTGTGAACCGGCATCCTGGTTTTTTTTGATAAAAGTTCAACCATAAGGCTTTTATAATCGGGCGATAGATGCTGAATAACAATAAATGCCATGCCGCTTACAGGGGGCATATTGGAGAAAAAGGTCTCTATAGCTTCAAGCCCCCCTGCAGATGCCCCTATAGCTGCATAATGGGAAGGATTACCCTTAGGTTCCTCTTTTTCTGCATTTGATTTATTTTTTCCCATACACCCGCCTTAGAGATAATTTTAAGGATTAAGCATTGATTAAAATTTGAACACAATATAAAGAATAAACATAAATTAAGATAATATAATTTATCAACAATAATCGAATTCAGCGATTAAATTTTTTGATCCATCAAATAAAAATTCTCATAGAGAGTGAAATTTACAGCAATTTTACTTAAATGTATAATTACAGGATATAAATAAAATTTAAGGATAATATTAATTCAGTAATTACCCCTGAAGATTTTTTTTAGTGCAATAATGATGTTTACCATATCCCCGCCGCCTGCAGTGGCGGCGATATTAGAGCATTTTATTTTAAAAAAAGTTAAGAAAATAACACTGATTTTAATTACGTTTATTTCTTCATTAAGAAATTTTTTTACTAAAATTAATTTGACACACAGGTTTCACCTGATAAAATTTACAGGTTGTATATATAAAAAAAATAATGGTTCTTTTTCGACTAGATTCATATTCCCATATAATAATGACTTAACTTTATTATGATATATGACTCTAAAGAAATTAAAACAACACAAAACTATCCAGGAGGATAATTATGCCTGTTACCAGAAGAAATTTCCTGAAGCTGTCAGGTGCGACAGCTGCCGGGGCATTTTTAGGGGGGACCTCCTTCCTTACTGGCTGCAAACCCACTGACAAACTTAAAGGGGCGCGGGAAACCACAACAATCTGCCCTTATTGCGGAGTTGGGTGCAGCTTAATCGTTTCTGCAAAAGACGGAAACATCATAAACATTGAGGGAGATCCGGATCACCCGATAAACAGAGGGAGCCTGTGTGCAAAGGGCGCTTCTATTTATCAGCTGGCAAATAACCCCTACAAGAGACGTCTGGACAAGGTTCAATACCGTAAGCCGGGCGGAACTGAATTCGAAGAGATTACATGGGATCAGGCTTTTAAAATGATCTCAGAAAGAATCAAAGATGTTCGTGATAAAACATTTATTGAAAAGGTAAATAATAACCCGGTAAACAGAACAGCAGGTCTTGTTGGTCTTGGCGGGGCTGCCCTTGACAGTGAAGAGTGCTATGCCTGGAGTAAGTTTGCCCGTTTAATGGGTATAACATACCTTGAACATCAGGCCCGGATTTGACACAGCTCTACTGTCGCCAGTTTGGCGGCTACTTTTGGTCGTGGAGCAATGACAAATCACTGGAATGATATCCAGTTCGCAGATGTAATCCTTATTATGGGTAGTAATGCTGCTGAAAACCACCCGATCTCCTTCAAATATGTTGAAAAGGCAAGGGAGAAAGGGGGGAAACTGATCAGTGTTGACCCTCGAATAACAAGAACAACATCTCTGGCAGATCTATATGCGCCAATAAGACCAGGTACTGATATTGCATTTCTCAATGGTATAATTAAATATGCCCTTGATAATGACCTTATCCAGAAAGAATACGTTATTGAGTATACAAACGCATCTTATCTGATTAATCCGAAATACGGGTTTAATGATGGCCTTTTCAGCGGATATGACAGAGGTAACCGTAAATATTCAGCTGACACATGGAAGTACCAGGTTGATGACAAGGGGATCGCGAAGAGGGACACTACACTTCAGGATCCTAACTGCGTTTACCAGCTCATGAAAAAACACTTCCAGAGATATACACCTGAAAGAGTTAGTGAAATAACAGGATGTCCGGTCAATGCCTTTCAGAAAGTTGCTGAACTCTTCTGTTCAACACACAAACCTGACAGGGTAGCAACAATTATGTACGCCATGGGTACAACCCAGCATACAGTGGGTGTTCAGAATATCCGCTGTTACTCCATTCTCCAGATGCTTATGGGTAATATGGGGATGGCAGGGGGCGGGATCAATGCTCTCAGGGGTGAAGCAAATGTTCAGGGATCTACTGACCATGCTCTGCTCTGGCATATCCTGCCGGGATATAATCCTGCTCCGGTTATCGGAAAAGATATCAATTTCGAAACATATATTAAGAACAGCACACCTGTTTCCAATGATCCCATGAGTGTAAACTGGTGGCAGCACAGACCTAAATATGTGGTCAGTATGCTTAAGGCCTGGTTTGGTGAAAATGCAACAAAGGAGAATGATTTCTGCTACGATCTTCTTCCCAAGGCTCATAAACCTACACCAATGCCTGTTCTGTTTGAAGACATGTACAAAGGTGATCATAAAGGGGCAATAATGATGGGGACAAACCCTGTAGTTGGATCTCCAAACTCAAATATTGTTGCAGCAGGCCTGGCAAAGCTTGACTGGCTTGTATGTGCAGACATTTTTGAAACAGATACATCTGTCTTCTGGAAAGCCCCTGGTGTTAACCCGAAGAATATCAAAACTGAAGTATTCCTTCTCCCCATGGAAGCATCTGTTGAGAAAGAAGGAAGCGTATCCAACTCAGGAAGATGGGCCCAGTGGAGATATATGGCCAAGCATGCTGAAGGGGATGCAATTTCAGATCTCGATCTTCTTGACGGTCTTTTCACAAGAGTAAAAAAACTTTATGAAGATGATGTGAAGGGAGGGAAGAAAACCGCTAACCCTGATCCGATTCTTAAAGCATTCTGGAACTTTAGAAACAGTCCGGATGACAAAAAATGCGATCCTCACGTTGTAGCAAAAGAGATCAATGGCTATGAAGTTGGGCCTGACGGCAAACGGGGAAAGCAGATTGATACATTCGGGAAACTTAAAGATGACGGTTCTACCGTGTGCGGCAACTGGATATATGCAGGGAGCTACACAGAGAAAGGTAACCAGATGGCTCGTAGAGGACCTAAGGATGCCTCCAATAAGCTGGAAATGTATCCTGAATGGGCATGGTGCTGGCCTGTAAACAGAAGAATCATCTACAACAGGGCAAGTGTTAACACCAAGGGTGAGCCATGGAATCCGAAAAAAGCTGTTATTAAATGGGACGGCAAAAAGTGGGTTGGAGACGTTGTTGACGGCGGCGGCGGACCTGGTGAGAAACACCCCTTTATTATGATACCTGAAGGTGTGGGAAGACTCTTTACACCGGTACTTGCTGACGGGCCATTCCCTGAACATTATGAGCCTTTTGAAACTCCTGCTAAGCACACTTTCAGCTCGCAGCAGTTCAACCCCACAGTACCTATTACTGCTCTTTCAAGAGAAGGACATGGTTCTGTAGCACAATATCCCTATGTAGCCACATCTTATCGTGTTGTTGAACACTGGCAGGCAGGAGCCATGACAAGAAATACATCATGGCTTAATGAGCTTGTCCCAAATATGTTCTGTGAAATCAGCCCTTCACTTGCTGAATCAAAAAACATAAAAAACGGCGATAAAGTAAAGATCTGGTCCAAAAGAGGCGATATTTCCGCTTACGCGCTTGTTACAGAAAGGATTCAGCCGCTGAAAGTTAACGGCAAAATGATTGAAATGGTGGGTATGATCTGGCATTTCGGTTCAGGATGCGCTGCTTCAGGTGATGCGTGTAACCTGCTGACACCGCATATTGGAGATCCAAATACTGGCATACCGGAATTTAAATCATTCCTGGTAAATATTGAGAAGGCGTAAGGGGGTAGAAAATGTCAGATAAAGCTTTTTATGTTGATACTTCAAAATGCCTGGGATGCCGCGGCTGTCAGGTCGCTTGCAAACAGTGGAACGGGCTCCCCGGTGAAGAGACTGAATTTTTCGGCGGAACAGAATATACAAATCCTGCTAAACTTTCAGCTATAACATGGAACCATGTTGTGTTTTTCCCTGTTGATAGAACAATTCCGGAAAGACCAGTATGGACAATTATGCACAAAAAATGCTTTCACTGCAAAGAGGCTAACTGCCTTAGAGCATGTCCTGAGAAAGCAATATATGAAGTAGACGGATGGAAGATCATTGATCAGGAAAGATGCATAGGCTGTGGAGCATGCGTTAATGCCTGTGTATATGGAGTACCTGAAGTTAGTGAAATTCACCATACCAATGATGTTGGCCAGAAAATCGTTGTAAGAGACAAGGCGAACAAATGTAACGCATGTCTTGTTAACAAAAGAGAAATTCCGGCATGTGTAGCCACATGTCCTACAGGATCTCTTCTTTTCGGTGAAAGACCAGCCATGGTGAAACTCGCTCTCAAAAGGGTGAAGGAACTTCAGGCTGACAATTTTCCCAATGCCAGCGTATACGGTCTTGATCAGTATCATGGTCTCAGGGTATTAACAGTATTAAGAGATAAGCCGGAAAAATACGGTCTTCCTCTCAAGCCTGAAATTGTCCCTGTTACACAGATTGAGTCTACAAACAATATTTATGCTCTTCTTTCATCATTCACTTTAGGGGTTCCTGCTCTTAAGAGAGCTGCCTATAAAGTATCGAAGAATCTTTCTAAAGAAGCATAAACATTACTTTCAATACAGTATAAAAAGGGGTGCCTCAGGGCACCCCTTTTTTTGTTTATGTTATATTGAATTATAATTCCGGTATGCCCTCACCCGCGCATCGCTATCGCTTGCGCACCTGACGGACAGGGAGGGACCTAATGTCGCGATGCCATGGAGGGCAAAGAGCGACCTCTCCCATCAAGTCGGGAGATGGTTTTATCCGCGGAAGTACTCACTCATTGAAAATAGGACACGCGGTGCCTATTCGATAAAAAAAATATTATTACTCTTCACTGCATTTATCGATGAAATAAAAAAACTATTCCTGAGACACCATCTTCTGAGTAAGCTCATCGAGCTCACCCGATATTTCCCCTATCGCTTTTGATGATTCTGAAATCTCCAGGGATATGCGCACAAGATCCTGTGCAGATGTAGCAATATCCATTACAGTTCTGCTCGACTCACCTGTAGCAATTCTCTGCTCATTTGTTGAATTTTCAATGGTTTTACTTGAATCATGAATTCTCACATTGAGACTTTTAATAGTTTTAATTGTTATCCCAATATCATCTATAAAATTCCGTACTTCGGTAATTTCTTTTTCAATTTTTTTAATTGAGTCGTGGAGTTTTACCATTGTTGAAGATGTCCCGGCAATTGAATGATCACTCTCTTCTATGAGCTTCTTATTATCAAAAATAATCCGCTCAATCTCTTTAGAGTTTACAGCAGTTGCCTCTGCCAGTTTGGAAATCTCATCTGCAACTACAGCAAAACCCCGCCCTGCATCACCAGCCCTGGCTGCCTCAATTGAAGCATTAAGGGAAAGGAGATTCACCTTATCAGCAATATCATTTATTACCTGTATAAAATTACTCATCTCCTCACTTTTAAATTTCAAAGTATTAAATTTACTATGTGTATCAGATACATAATCTGCAGTCTCCATTGAGTAGCCGCTGATCTCTCCAATTGAATTAGAAATTTCATCAGAACTGACCTGAACCCTGTCATTCACTGACTTAAGATCATTTACACTTTCAACAGTAATCTCCAGCTCCTGGTAAAGATTCACTGCAATCTCATTTATGGAATTGGAGTTAGCTGAAAGCTCCTCCAGTGATGATGATATCTCTTCAAGGGAGGCAGCCTGATGCTGAGCAATATCATTCATTTTTAATGATATCTTATCCTGATCATCTGTCTGGTTCTTAAGAACCTCAATAGTTTTATGGACTCCCCCGGCCATCTCTTTAATATTATTCAGATTTTTTATGGAATCATCATTTTTATCTATAGCAAGCTTGAGTAGAAGTCGGCTTGCAGCTGCGCCGGAGGATGCGCTGAAACCGACAAAAAGAAATATTAAATATCTGACAATAACATTGCTGGCAGGTCCGGCAGGGATAAGTTCAGGCTTTATGTAAAGAACAGCTGTCTGGGTTAATAAAACAAGGATAGCTGTATAGATTGTTATTCTATGATCAAAATAAAAAATGCTGAGAGATAAAATAATAAAAACAACAGCAAAGAGTTCACTTGCACCGAAAAAAGTATACTGGAAAACTGTCAGGCCAAGCAGTAAGCCTGTTACTGTAGCATATGCAGATCTTTTCTTCCCTTTTGCATAATTTGCATATGAAATAGTTATACCCAAAATTGTACCATTTATTAAAAGCTGCATTAAAATGTCGGTATATGTTAAATATGCTGATCCCTTACCTGTAAATTTAATTAGTGTTACAGCTACATTAGCTAGAAGATAAATAGTCAGAAATGTTATAATAAGCCTTCTGTTATTCTCAATCAGTACCTCAGAAAATAGCTTGGATTGCTCAATATCAGTTCTTGAAGACATAACTCTCCTACCTCAAACAAATTTTATTTTATATCCGACGATAAATATGATATATTTATTTATAATTCATCAATTAGTAACACAGATTACCTTATAAAAAACAAGTATTTTTTGCAATTCTCTTACCTGCAATCTGAATTTTTAAGAATTAACGCAGTATTTCTTCATTTTTATTAAATATTTCTTTGTTTCAAAGAATTATTCTTATTAAAATAAAATGATTGATTATTCGATGTTAATTCCTGAAAATATATTTTAGTAATTAATACTGTTGATTATTTAAAAGTTTTTCAGTATTTTCTGATTAATCTGAAGCAATAAACAGGGAGGGTGAAATAATTGAAAAAAAGAATCACTATAATCTTCCTTTCTTTTTCAGTATTACTATCCTGCGGAGATAACTTTCATAACAGCAGCGACATTTTCCTCGCTGAAGAACAGGATAAGCCGGTAATCGGGAAAAGGATCATTCTTCCTGCAATGGAAGCATATTATAATGGCGCAATTAAGAACATAGATTTTAAAGCATATAAAAATAAATGGATTATACTCTTCTTTTATCCGGGCGATTTTACTTTTGTCTGCCCCACAGAACTGAAAGAGCTGGCAGACTATTATGATGATTTTAAGGCTGGAGGAGCAGAGGTATTCAGCATAAGTACAGATTCAGCACATGTACACAAGGCATGGAAAAAAGATAGTATATACCTGAAGGATGTAAAATTCCCCATGCTCTCTGACCGTTCCGGTCTGCTGAGCAGAATCATGGGGGTATATGAGCCTCAAAAAGGCTCAGCAATTCGTGCTTCATTTATTCTAAATCCGGAGAGAATTGTTGTTTCCGCTGAATACAGCGATGACTCGGTGGGGCGGAATGTTGGTGAACTTTTGCGTAAATTTGATGCTGCCCTCGCTGTGAGGAAAGGGGGAGGCGGCATGTGCCCTGCAGGGTGGACCCAGGGCGACACATTAATTACAGAGGAATAAAAAGGGGGAGACATGAAACAGATTAAACTACTATCCGCTCTTGCGGTACTGATATTCATATCAGGTTTTAATTTTTCCATAGCCCAGACAGGTTCTAAAACTATATACTACTTTTATGCAGAGAACTGCTCTGCATGCAAACAGGCTGAAGCTCATTTTAAGAAGCCTGCCGGTATTAAAGACGGAGAATCATGGCGGCACGGCCTCAATACATTCGTCCCTTACAGAATTGTTGACAATACCAATAAAGTTCAGATGAATAACATTAAAAAGCTCACAGATATGTGCGACGCTCTTTCAAAGAAGCTTGGTACAAACGAATTTGTTCACTTCAGAAGAGATAAATATAAGTATTATAAAAAAAATAAGCTTCCCTATTATAAAAAAGATGATAAGTACAGCAGAAGGGATGATCCCTTCCCCACGCCTGTATTCATTATCGGTGACAGAGTAATTCTCGGGTTTAACCTCACACTGATACAGCAGTCCATAAGTCTTATGAAATAAAATTGTAATGATTTAACTGTTTTTATTCTCCGCGCCTATAAGCGCGGAGTTTTTATTTATAAACGTATATTAATTACCCGAGGCGGTCTTAATAGTAATTATATTATCAGTTAACCACAACTACAGCAGCCAGCCCCCTGTCTACCCAAAGGGGGGGGGTAACTACGAAATTCTCCTTAGAGAGAACAGTATTAAAATCCACAATGAGCTAATAATAGTAATTATTCCTGAAGATACTTATTATTATATTAATGCTGTTATCAATACCTCCGCCGCCATCGGCGGCGGAGGTATTAGTACATTTTACTTTAAATTTCAGTTAAAGAATTAATTTTAAATAATAAAGTCATTGAAAAGAAGCACAGCAGTTATGATATGGCATTTATCTAAATACAGGATTATGCAGGTTAAATTATGATAAATATAGGGCAGATTAATAAGCTTAAGATTATTAAAAAAATCAGCTATAAGTATATACTCGATGGTGGAGAACTTGGGGATATAATTCTTGCAGACAAATCTCTTCCGGGAAAATATAAGCCTGGTGACGAACTGGAAGTTTTTATTTATAAAGACAGGGAATCAGTTATTACAGCTACATTAGACAGGCCTGCAGTTTTCCCCGGAGAAGCGGGACTTTTAAAGGTTGTTGCGGTTAATACATCAGGTGCATTTCTGGACTGGGGCCTTTCCAATGATCTTTTTGTACCCTTCAGCGAGCAGAAAAAAGAGATGAAGGATGGGCGCTCATATGTGGTTTATATAATTTTCAATAAAGAGAAAGGGAATATTATAGGCACCACAAAAATTGAAAAATATCTGAATAAAAGGGATCACAGTTTTTCTGAAGGTGAAAAAGTAAATCTTCTTATTTATGACACCACTGAAATGGGATATAAAGCTATAATTAATAATACATATACCGGTGTTCTCTATAAGAATGAAATTTTCAAGCCTGTTAATACAGGTCTTAAAATGACAGGATACATTAAAAAAATCAGGGAGGACCGTAAGATTGATTTATGCCTTGAAAAACCGGGATTCACAAAGGTAGCATCCATATCTGACAAAATACTTATATTTTTAAAACAGAATAAAGGCCTCCTGGACATTACAGATAAAAGTGACCCTCAGGAAATTTACAATCTTTTCGGAGTCAGCAAATCCACATACAAAAAAGCTCTTGGTACACTATATAAAAAGAATATTATTGAGATGGATGATAAATCTATACGGCTTATAAAATAAGACAGCTACTCATCAAAGGATTTCTGTATCTGCTGGGATCTTTTAAGCGCATCTGAAGCTATTGTAATTACTTTTTTATCCTTGGATACAGTTATAATTGAATTAAGGGCTTCTTTTAATGTCCTGTTCTGCATATCTGCAATGTATAATTCAAGCTCAGACCCGTCTCTTCCAAATGCCATGGATACCACCTTTTTATAATTCAGAATGATTATATGTCATCTCTGCCCGGAGGCAGCGGGGAGATATAACCATTTATTATACTTTAAAAAATATCTTAAGGAATAATTACTCATATTTTTTTATTTTTTTTGATATTAGGAGTAGCCTGTAAAAATCATCAAACTTCTTTTCATCAATAATTTTCCAGATACCCTCACCCCTTTGAGATATAACGAAATCATTTTTCTTTTCAGCTATACCTAATCTTAATGAAAAAAAGATACTTAAAGCTGTAAAAAAAATAAGGGATGATACAAATATAAAAATCCTCTGCTGAAAAGAGAGGGGATCAGAAATATTTTCTTTTACTAAAAATGTAAAAACCCCGTAAACTATCCCTGTATGAACAACGGTAATCATGAAGCTTAAGAAAAAACTCATTAACCAGGCACTATTTCTGAAAATCTCCAAAAGAGAGAGATTGAGGATATGTTTTTGAATTGAATTTTCATCCATTTCCATGACTGTTACTGTATATTCAGCTCCGGGGGGAAGCTTTTCCACAGCTACTATCTCTATGCTTCTGAACTCAAAGGGGATTTTCTTCATTTAATCCATTCCACGATTATAATTTTATAATATTTGAATGCTTTTTTAAAATTTAGTCAATTAAATTAATATTTCTGTTTCTGAATCATTTTTTCAGATCCCTATTGTCTGTCAAGACAGGTCTTCTTTTAAAAAAACTTGATAACCCGGTTAAATTAAATTTGCCTAAAATTCATAAAAATACTATCAGTGAAAATTCCGTAAGGGGATTTGGTGGATATATTTGTAAAGGGGGCACAAGACCCCCTTTTTATATTAATCTCAAATTAAGATAACATCCGGTTTAAAAAATCTAAAAATACAGAGACACACCTGCTCCCATCATTGATAATTCTGAACTATTGGCATTACCGACTTTTGCATAGCCCCCTCCAGTCCAGTCAATTTCATCCTGATCAGTAGATTTCATATAGCTGTAATATGCGTAGATACCCCACCAGAAGCGATCATTAAGCCTGAACCTGTTCTCTATTTTTAAATCAATACCACGATTTTTAGTAAACGAATACTGCTCCAGTTTCCAGTCATAATCAGCAATATAATTTTATTTTTATCGTTCCTCTAAATATTTCAATCTTATTCAAAATATATACACCTTTAATTCTCAACGTGTATATTTTACGTGCCCCCTCCGGGGGACCTGACTACTACCCACATTTTTATGTGAAGCACATGTCATCCGTAGAAGGCCCCCTGTCCCCCAAAGGGGGCACGTAAAATAAAAACTTGCGCAAGTTGATGAAAGTATTGAAAGATCCTTTATATTGTTGAGCTTGCAAAAGATTTGCGGAACAATATAAAGGGAATAGTTATCAAAGTGGTAACTATTATATTTTCAGAGTGATATTGGATAACTCATGCCCCCTTTGGGGGACAGGGGGCAAAGCGAAGAAGTACTTTCGAGGGGGCTTTTGAGAAGTGGGTAGAAGTCAGCCGGAGGACAGGGGGAATACAAAAGTAAAATCCCGCAATTTAACAACATCAATTAATGAAAAAACCCGAAGAGTTACCTCTTCGGGTTTATGATAATATGGTCAAGCCTCACGACTGATTAGTAATGGTCGGCTGAATGTGTCGCCACACTTACACCTCCATCCTATCAACCTGGTAGTCTTCCAGGAGTCTTCAGCTGGCTTAAAGCCAGAGGGAAATCTAATCTTGGAGTCGGCTTCCCGCTTAGATGCTTTCAGCGGTTATCCGTTCCGAACATAGCCACCCAGCTATGCCGCTGGCGCGACAACTGGTTCACCAGAGGTTCGTCCATTCCGGTCCTCTCGTACTAGGAACAGATCTCCTCAAATTTCCAACGCCTGCAGAGGATAGGGACCAAACTGTCTCACGACGTTCTGAACCCAGCTCGCGTTCCGCTTTAATCGGCGAACAGCCGAACCCTTGGGACCTTCTCCAGCCCCAGGATGCGAAGAGCCGACATCGAGGTGCCAAACAGCGCCGTCGATATGAACTCTTGGGCGCTATAAGCCTGTTATCCCCGGCGTACCTTTTATCCGTTGAGCGATGGCCCTTCCACGCGGGACCACCGGATCACTAACTCCTACTTTCGTACCTGCTCGACTTGTAGGTCTCGCAGTCAAGCTCCCTTATGCGTTTGCACTCTGCGCACGATTTCCGTCCGTGCTGAGGGAACCTTTGAGCGCCTCCGTTACTCTTTAGGAGGCGACCGCCCCAGTCAAACTGCCCACCAGACAATGTCCCAGCCCCTGATCAAAGGGTACCGGTTAGTAATCCAATACAGCAAGGGTGGTATTTCAAGGATGACTCCACCAGAACTGGCGTTCCGGCTTCAAAGTCTCCCACCTATCCTACACATGCTGAACCAGAGTACAATGTCAGGCTACAGTAAAGGTGCACGGGGTCTTTCCGTCCTTCTGCAGGTAGTCCGCATCTTCACGAACATTACAATTTCACCGAGTCCCTCGTTGAGACAGTGCTCAAGTCGTTACACCATTCGTGCAGGTCGGAACTTACCCGACAAGGAATTTCGCTACCTTAGGACCGTCATAGTTACGGCCGCCGTTTACCGGGGCTTCAATTCAGAGCTTCGGACCGAAATCCTAACACTTCCTCTTAACCTTCCGGCACCGGGCAGGTGTCAGACCCTATACTTTCTCTTTCGAGTTTGCAGAGTCCTGTGTTTTTGGTAAACAGTCGCTTGAGCCATTTTTCTGCGGCCCCCTCGTGCTCCACGCGCAAGCGCTTCACACTACCGGGGCGTCCCTTCTCCCGAAGTTACGGGACCATTTTGCCGAGTTCCTTAACGAGGGTTCTCTCGAGCGCCTTAGGATACTCTCCCCGTCTACCTGTGTCGGTTTGCGGTACGGTCACCCAGTTTCGCGTTTAGAAGTTTTTCCTGGTAGCATGGAATCAGGACCTTCGCTTCACCGAAGCTACACTCCCCTACATCCTCAGCCTTAATGAAAATCCGGATTTGCCTGGATTCTCAGCCTACGAATAAGGACAGGGACAACCAACGCCCTGCGCCCATATCCTTCTACGTCACTCCATCACGATAACCTCCACCGGGTGGTGCAGGAATATGAACCTGCTTCCCATCGACTACGCTTTTCAGCCTCGCCTTAGGGGCCGACTAACTCTGAGTTGATTAACATTGCCCAGAAAACCTTAGACTTACGGCGAAGAAGTTTTTTACTTCTTTTATCGTTACTCATGCCGGCATTCTCACTTCTATACAGTCCAGCCATCCTCGCGGTTGACCTTCAGCCCGTATAGAACGCTCCTCTACCACTGTACTTACGTACAATCCAAAGCTTCGGTGATATGCTTAGCCCCAATTATTTTCGGCGCGAAGTCACTCGACCAGTGAGCTATTACGCACTCTTTAAAGGGTTGCTGCTTCTAAGCCAACCTCCTGGGTGTCTGTGCGACTTCACTTCCTTTATCACTTAGCATATACTTGGGGACCTTAGCTGTTGGTCTGGGCTGTTTCCCTTTCGACTACGAAACTTATCTCCCGCAGTCTGACTCCCATGATCTAAAGTTACGGCATTCGAAGTTTAAGTGGGTTTGGTAAGTTTGTGGACCCCCTAGCCCAATCAGTGCTCTACCTCCGTAACTAAACTCATGAGGCTAGCCCTAAAGCTATTTCGAGGAGAACCAGCTATTGCCGAGTTTGTTTGGCCTTTCACCCCTAGCCACAGCTCATCCGAGCATTTTTCAACATACAACGGTTCGGTCCTCCATTCCGTTTTACCGGAACTTCAACCTGGCCATGGCTAGATCACTCGGTTTCGGGTCTACTCCATACAACTAAATCGCCCATTTAAGACTCGCTTTCGCTACGGCTCCGTGATTCCTATCACTTAACCTTGCTGCATAAAGTAACTCGCCGGCTCATTCTACAAAAGGCACGCTGTCAGGCTTGTTAAACAATAGCCCTCCAACACCTTGTAAGCATACGGTTTCAGGTTCTATTTCACTCCCCTCCCGGGGTTCTTTTCACCTTTCCCTCACGGTACTTGTTCACTATCGGTCACTGATTAGTATTTAGCCTTGGAAGGTGGTCCTCCCGGATTCAAACAGGGTTTCACGTGCCCCGCCCTACTCAGGAATATAAACCAGGGAGACATTGATGTTTTCGCGTACGGGGCTATCACCCTCTTTGGCCCTCTTTTCAGCGGGTTCTGCTAACATAATGTTTTGTAACTCCCCGAGCACTCTGGAGTGCGCTCCGTTTACATCCTACAACACCGATCCTACAGCGGCTCCAGCCTGTAACGTATAGATCGGTTTAGGCTCTTCCCCTTTCGCTCGCCACTACTCAGGGAATCTCAATTGATTTCTTTTCCTCGGGGTACTAAGATGTTTCAATTCCCCCGGTATTTCTTCTGCTACCTATGTATTCAGTAACAGATGCTACAGGTTCACCTGTAGCCGGTTTTCCGATTCGGTTATCTGCGGGTCATAGGATGCTTGCTCCTTACCGCAGCTTATCGCAGCTTGCCACGACCTTCATCGACTTTCAGTGCCAAGGCATCCACCGTATGCCCTTATTCGCTTGACCATATTATCATACCTATTACACGTCAAAATGTAATAAACATTCGCTCGATCAAAAAAATGAGATTTTTTTTAACTCGTGTGAAATTGTTAAGTAAATAATTCTCTTATTTGGCTTAACCGTTTTAAAAGATCATTCTAGCGGTTTCCCGCATTTGGAGGTGAACGGATTCGAACCGATGACCCTCTGCGTGCAAGGCAGATGCTCTCCCAGCTGAGCTACACCCCCAACGATATTCTTACATATCCATTGGGCCTGAGTGGAGTCGAACCACCGACCTTACGATTATCAGTCGTACGCTCTAACCAACTGAGCTACAGGCCCTTTATCCTGAAAACAGAATAAGGCCTCTGGTTCATTCTTTCAAAACTGGGCAGTAAACTTTCAAAACATAAGTACAAAATTCTTCTTTCCTTATAAAGGAGGTGATCCAGCCGCACCTTCCGATACGGCTACCTTGTTACGACTTCACCCTCTTTACCGACTTCACCTTAGTAACCTTCCTCTTTTGCAAGTTAGATCAGCCACTTCGGGTGCTGCCAACTCAGATGGTGTGACGGGCGGTGTGTACAAGGCCCGGGAACGTATTCACCGTAGCGTGCTGATCCACGATTACTAGCGATTCCAACTTCATGGAGTCGAGTTGCAGACTCCAATCCGAACTGAGACCGGTTTTCTGAGATTAGCTCCACCTCGCGGTCTCGCAACTCTTTGTACCGGCCATTGTAGCACGTGTGTAGCCCTGGACATAAGGGCCGTGATGATTTGACGTCGTCCCCACCTTCCTCCGGTTTGTCACCGGCAGTTCCCTCAGAGTGCCCAGCATTACCTGATAGCAACAGAGAGTAGGGGTTGCGCTCGTTGCGGGACTTAACCCAACATCTCACGACACGAGCTGACGACAACCATGCAGCACCTCTATACATGCCCCGAAGGGAGAGCGTATCTCTACGCCTGTCATGCACAGTTCAAGCCCAGGTAAGGTTTTTCGCGTATCATCGAATTAAACCACATGCTCCACCGCTTGTGCGGGCCCCCGTCAATTTCTTTGAGTTTCACCCTTGCGGGCGTACTCCCCAGGTGGTATACTTAATGCGTTTGCTGCGGCACTAGTGGACAAGCCACTAACACCTAGTATACAACGTTTACGGCGTGGACTACCGGGGTATCTAATCCCGTTCGCTCCCCACGCTTTCGCGCTTCAGCGTCAGTTCTAGGCCAGAGAGCCGCCTTCGCCACTGGTGTTCTTCCTGATATCTACGCATTTCACCGCTACACCAGGAATTCCGCTCTCCTCTCCCGAACTCAAGAAAACCAGTTTTAGATGCAGTTCGCGGGTTGAGCCCACGCCTTTCACATCTAACTTAATCTCCCGCCTAGACGCCCTTTACACCCAATAATTCCGAACAACGCTAGCCCCATACGTATTACCGCGGCTGCTGGCACGTAGTTAGCCGGGGCTTTAGGCAGGTACCGTCATCACATGAAATATTACCTCATGCTTATTCTTCCCTGCTTATTAGACTTTACAACCCGAAGGCCTTCATCATCCACGCGGCGTCGCTGCGTCAGGGTTGCCCCCATTGCGCAAGATTCTTAACTGCTGCCTCCCGTAGGAGTCTGGGCCGTATCTCAGTCCCAATGTGGCCGTTCACCCTCTCAGGCCGGCTACTGATCGTCGCCTTGGTAGGCTGTTACCCCACCAACAAGCTAATCAGCCGCGAACTCATCTCCAGGCGGCAGGCCCGAAGGTCCCCGCCTTTAATGACTGCTGCTTATGCAGCTGCCATCTTATTCGGTATTAGCTGTCCTTTCAAACAGTTATCCCCATCCCGGAGGCAGATTATTCACGTGTTACTCACCCGTTCGCCACTCTCACCTCTAAGCAAGCTCAAAGGCTACCGTTCGACTTGCATGTTTAAGACGCGCCGCCAGCGTTAGTTCTGAGCCAGAATCAAACTCTCCATGATAATTTATCATTAGTTTGTTAGTTTCGACATCAATTATTAACGTCTTAGCTGTTTTTACTTCTTTACTACCCAGTTTTCAAAGAGCAAACCATCTCAAGTCATCTGAAAAAAACACAAAAAAAATCTCCAAAAACTTAAGCACCTGTCCAGGCTGCTTATTCTGGAGATTCTGACACTTTACTATCAACATTAGTAGTTTTCAGATTCTTTGAAGAAGACTCAGTTGTGTTGCCGCCACTCATGCAGCAACAAGATGGACATTATTTTTTTCACCTATTAATGTCAATGAAAAAAAATTAACATATTTGAAAAATTTTAAAAAATAGACCAAATACTTTTTTTTGAGATTTTTGGTTCAGGAAGTTTCTGTGCAGAGATAATCCCGGTAATGAAAAAAAAATTAAAACCGGTAAATGTGTCGCACAAAACCTCCTATCTGTTTAATAAGAAGAAACTTCGCGGGAAATTGGAATGTCACTAAATTAAACATATTTACCTGACTGTGCAGATATGTATTAAATTTTTTTGTTGATTATAATAGGCTGCATAATTAGATTTAAACTGTTTTTCATAAATTGTAATGCAATAAAAAATTTTTTTAAACGGGTAAAGGAATGGAAATTCAATTAGCACAACTTATCTCTAAAATCAAAACTGAAGGAATCAAGGCAGCGGAAGACAACGTAGACAAAATTATACAGGATGCGCAGCATAAAGCTGACACTATTATTAAAGATGCAGAGAAAAAAGCTGCTGAATTAACTGCAGCTGCCCAAAAAGATGCTCTCCGCTTTGAAAACAGCGCTAAAGAAACTGTTAAGCAGGCTGGAAGGGACATGATACTTACTGTAAGAAAAAACCTTACCGACATCTTTGACAGACTTCTTAAAGCAGAAACAGACAAGGCTTTATCAGCCAATGTAATGGAAGAAATTATCGTCAGCACTGTTAAAAAATGGGATAAAGCCCAGGCAGGGAGTTTTATAGTAGAAATACCTGAAAAAGATTCAGCTGCCCTGCAGAAAGTTCTCGCATCCAGACTCTCTGAAGAAATCAAAAACGGACTTGAAATTAAGGCGGCAAAAAACATGGAAAAAGGCTTTCTTGTTTCCAGCAAAGACGGAAGTGCATACTTTAATTTTTCTGATGAAGGGATTGCAGAAGCCCTGGCTGAATACCTTAATCCGAAGCTTGCCGCACTTATAAGCGGAGAAGGTAAATAGGCTTATGCAGTACTATTATTTAATTGCTGCACTCCCCATGCTCAGACCCGATTCAGAACTGCCGATGAGCAGCGGCGAATTTATAGAGCTGTGCAGACAGCAGCTGACAGAGGAGGATTTTGTCATATTCTCTACTGCATCAGGCTGCCGGCTGTCAGCAGAGTTTGAAGCATGGAATACTGCATTAAAAAACGAGCTTGTAAAATTAAGGGCGTCCAGACTCGGCTTTGATGCAGATGAATCGCTAAAAGATGGGGGCATCTACGCCGGGATTGTTGAGCAGGCCAGGGAGGTTTTTAATCAGGAGAATCCCCTTGATGCTGAACTTCTTTTAGACAAAATGCGCTGGAATAAAATCAGCGAACTGGAAGCTCTTGAATATTTCAGTACGGAAAAACTTGCAGCCTACCTGCTTAAACTGAAGCTGCTTGAAAGAAAGGCTTTATTCAACAGAGAAGATGGAAATGAAAATTACAGGCAGATATATGAAACTGCATCAGACAGCAGGGCTGCAGAGCTGTCTGAATCTGAAAAATATTAGTGTTATTACCGGAGTATAATAAATGATAAAAACGACAGGTAAAGTAATCGGCGTTAACGGAAACATGGTTACTGCAGAGTTTGAAGGGAATGTCTCCATGAACGAAGTGGGCTATATAGTCCTTGGGGATCAGAAACTTAAAAGTGAAGTTATAAGAATCCGCGGTTCAAAGGTGGAGATGCAGGTATTCGAATTGACCAGAGGTATCGGAATCGGCGATCTGGTTGAATTTTCTAGTGACCTTCTTTCTGTTGAACTCGGCCCGGGTCTGCTGGGCCAGATTTACGACGGTCTCCAGAACCCGCTTCCTGAACTGGCAGAACAGTGCGGCTTTTTTCTGGAAAGGGGCATATATCTGAATCCCCTGGACAGAAATATCAAGTGGGAATTTACACCAAAAGCTGCTGTTAATTCTTCTGTTACAGGGGGGGATTCTCTGGGAACTGTACCGGAAGGGATTTTTAAGCACAGAATCATGGTCCCTTTTTATATGAAGGACAGATACACTGTTAAAAGCATTGCTCCTGCCGGCAATTATACAATTACCGAAACAATCGCAGAAGTTGCTGACAGCAAGGGGAACACCTATAAGCTTTCCATGAAATTTGACTGGCCTGTTAAAAGAGCCGTAACAAATTACGCGGAAAGACTCAAACCGACTGAACCGATGATCACAAAAGTAAGAATCATCGACACCTTCCTTCCTGTAGCAAAGGGGGGAACCTACTGTATTCCGGGCCCCTTTGGAGCAGGAAAAACAGTACTTCAGCAGGTAACAAGCCGTAATGCGGAAATTGACATAGTAATTATAGCAGCCTGCGGAGAAAGAGCCGGTGAAGTAGTGGAAACACTTAAGGAATTCCCGGAACTTTTAGACCCGCGCACAGGGAAAACACTTATGGAAAGAACAGTTATTATCTGTAACACCTCTTCCATGCCTGTAGCTGCCCGGGAAGCATCAGTTTATACTGCTGTAACTCTTGCAGAATATTACAGAATGATGGGACTTGACATTCTGCTTCTTGCAGATTCAACTTCAAGATGGGCACAGGCCATGCGGGAAATGTCGGGCCGCCTTGAGGAAATACCGGGAGAGGAAGCTTTCCCTGCCTACCTGGAATCAGTTATTGCAGGTTTTTACGAAAGAGCCGGTGTAGTAAGACTTAGAACAGGTGAAAAAGGCTCTGTTACAATCGGCGGATCTGTAAGCCCGGCGGGCGGTAACTTTGAAGAACCGGTTACACAGGCAACACTCAAAGTGGTTGGCGCCTTCCATGGTCTTTCCAGAGAAAGAAGTGATGCAAGAAAATATCCATCAATCCATCCCCTTGAAAGCTGGAGCAAATATGAGGGTTCCCTTGATAAAGATATAACAGATTACGCGAGAGGAATACTCTTCCGTGGAAACGAAGTGGGACAGATGATGAAAGTAGTTGGTGAAGAAGGTACAAGCACAGAAGACTACATACTCTATCTTAAAAGCGAGTTCCTTGATGCCGTATATCTGCAGCAGAACTCCTTTGATCCGGTTGATGCTGCTGTAAGCGTTGAAAGACAGCAGCATATTTTCAACCTGATCTTCAACATCCTGGGAGCTGAATTCAATATAAAATCGAAAGATGAAGCAAGACAGTATTTCTATCAGCTTAGGCAGAAATTCATTGATTATAACGGTTCGGAATCAGATTCCGACAGCTTTAAACGCCTGGAACAGGAAATTATCACTTTGTTTGAAAGCAAAAAATCGGGTATAGACAGCAAGGCAAAGGCCTTATTAAGCAAATAAGTTAACAGAGGCGGAAATATGCGGAAAGTATACAGTAAAATAGATTCAATTGCAGGAAACGTTATTTCAGTTACTGCAGACGGTATAAAATACGGTGACCTTGCAGTAGTAAGTTCCAGCCACGGAGACAGCCTTGCGGAAGTTATCCGCCTAAACGGCGACATGGTTTCACTTCAGGTCTTCTCCGGAAGCAGGGGTGTTTCAACCGGAGATGAAGTGCGGTTTTTAGGTCACTCCATGAAGGTTTCATTCTCGGATGACCTTTTAGGAAGAATTTTTACAGGGAGCGGAAAGCCCCGCGACAACGGTCCGGAACTGACTGAAAACATGATAGAAATCGGCGGGCCATCAGTAAATCCGGCCAAAAGAATAATACCGAGAAACATGATCAGAACAGGTATCCCAATGATAGACCTGTTCAACACTCTCGTTGAAAGCCAGAAACTTCCTATTTTCTCAGTTTCCGGAGAACCTTATAACCAGCTCCTTTCAAGAATAGCCATGCAGGCTGAAGTTGACATGATTATTCTCGGAGGGATGGGACTTAAATATGACGACTACCTTTTCTTTAAAGAGGCTCTCGAAGAGGGGGGCGCCCTGAGCAGGACAATATTCTTTGTTCATACAGCGAGTGACCCCATCGTTGAATGCCTTCTGGTACCGGACATTTCACTTGCAGTAGCAGAAGGCTTTGCGCTCAAAGGGAAGAAGGTTCTTGTGCTTCTTACAGACATGACCAACTTTGCAGACTCCATGAAGGAGATAGCCATTACAATGGAACAGGTTCCTTCAAACAGAGGCTACCCGGGTGACCTTTACAGCCAGCTTGCATCCAGATATGAAAAAGCGGTTGACTTCGAAGGGGCCGGCTCCATCACCCTGCTGGCAGCAACAACAATGCCGGGCGATGACGTTACCCATCCGGTTCCGGACAACACCGGCTATATCACCGAAGGGCAGTATTATCTTAAAAACGGAAGGATCGAACCTTTCGGAAGCCTTTCCAGACTTAAACAGATGGTAAACGGCGATACACGCGACGATCACCGCGCGATTATGGACGGTATGATTAAGCTTTATGCCAACTATAAGGAAAGTCTGGAAAAGAAATCCATGGGTTTTAGAATGACAGACTGGGATATAAAACTTCTTAAATACGGTGAAGTATTTGAAAAGCAGATGATGGATCTTTCAGTAAACATTCCCCTTGAGCAGGCTCTTGATGCGGGCTGGGAAATATTAAGCGAATGTTTTACACCGGAAGAAACAGGACTTAAGTCCGATCTTATTTCAAAATTCTGGCCTGAATAAGGGAAAAAGCTGATGGCAAAAGTTAAGCTTACAAAAAATGAGCAGAAGAAACAGAAAGACTCGCTAAAGCGCTTTACACGATATCTGCCTACCCTTCAGCTTAAAAAACAGCAGCTGCAGATGGTAATCCGTAAAGTGGAAGCAGAGCTTGCAGAAAAAGAGAGAGAATATGAAACCGCATTCAGCGCACTTCAGAACTGGATTGAAGTATTCGGTGAAAATGCAGGTCTTGAGGAACTCATAGAAATTGAATCCCTTGTTACCGATACCGGCAACATCGCAGGGGTTGACATCCCTGTTTTCAGGCATCTTATCTTTAAAAAGATTAAATACGATCTTTTCGATAAGCCTCTCTGGGCAGACAAGGGTATAGAAAAAATCAAGGAACTCGCAGCCCTGGACAAAGAAATAAGTATACTTAAGGTACAGATAAGGCTTTTAGGCGAGGAATTGCGGATTACTACACAAAGGGTGAATCTCTTTGAAAAAGTAAAGATTCCGGAAGCAAAAGAGAATATCAGAATGATCAATATTTACCTCGGCGACCAGCAGACTGCTGCAGTTGTGCGCGGTAAGATTGCGAAAAAGAATCTGGTTAAGGTGAGCTAGAATGATTGCAAAAATGAAAAAGGTCCATATCATAGGGCTTGAAAAAAATAAAAGCTCAGACCTGGAAAAACTCGGTCTTACAGCGCTTGTTCATGTGGACAGGAAACCTGCATCAAGTCGGGAGCTTACAGCTCTGGAGGACAAAAAGTCGGCTCTTGAGAAAGCAGTCTACATCCTCCCTGCAGCTGATAAAAAAGCAAAAGCTCCCGATTTCAGCCTTAAAAAAAGCTTAAAACTTGCAGAGGAACTTATTGGGCTAGCAGATGAAAAAGCCGTTCTTAATGAAAGCCTTAGCAAACTTGCAAAAGAGAGTGATTTCTATAAAAACTGGAGCAGCTTTGATCCGGCAGACCTTGAGTATCTTAAGGAAAAAGGAAATTCCTTAAGGCTTTACGAGCTGTCAAAAGAGGAATTTAAAAAGCTCCCTGAAGAAGCTGATTTTTTTCTTCTGCCTGGGAGCAAAAAAATTAAAAGGGTAGCCTTCCTTAATACAGAGGAAAAATATCTGCCGCAAAACGGCGAGGTTCAGCTGCCCCAGCTTTCAGCAGAAGAAACAGAAGTAAAAACTGCAGCGATTAAAGTAAAGCTTGAAAGCATCAATACCTATCTTATTGATAATGCGGCTGAAGCTGCGAACTTAAAGACAGCTCTCTCAGTTATCAATGAAAAACTCGATTTTGAATCTGTAAGGGCTGGTCTCCTTACAGATGAAAGCTTAAGCTGCCTTAAAGGATTTATCCCGGCTAAAAAAACCGGGGAATTAAAAAAAGCCGCAGAGGCTAATGAGTGGGCTATACTTATCGAAGACCCTTCACCGGAGGATGTTGTACCTTCACTCATAGAAAACCCGGCCTGGGTCCGGATTATTGATCCGGTCTTCCGCTTTCTTGACATAACTCCAGGCTACAGGGAATTTGATATAAGTTTCTGGTTTCTGCTCTTCTTCAGCATTTACTTTGCAATGCTTATTGGCGATGCAGGCTATGGTTTAATATTCCTTGGAATTACACTCTTCGCAAGGGTCAAAATGCCTAAAGCACCGGCAGCACCTTTTGTGCTCCTTACAGTACTAAGTACAGCAACAATAATCTGGGGTGCATTAAGCGGAGTATGGTTTGGATCTAAAACACTTATTCAGATCCCATTCCTTCAGAATCTTGTTCTGCCGCAGCTCTCTGCAGCAGATCCGGCATCAAAGGATCTGATCATAAATATCTGCTTCCTCCTTGGAGCATTGCAGCTTACAGTTGCCCATGCGAAAAGAATGATTTCCATGTTCCCTTCCCTTCCATATTTGGCGGAAGCAGGAAGTCTGGCTCTTCTCTGGGGCATGTATTTCATGATACAATTTCTGGTATTAAGGGAGCCCCTTAACCCGGCAGCAGGCCCCATGATATTCGGCGGTTTTATGTCCATACTGATATTCTCCGAACAGAAAGGAAATTTCCTTCAGGGTGTTAAGGAAGGATTCAGTCTTATAATACTTAAAATACTTAACAGCATAAGCTTTTTTGCAGACATAGTTTCCTACATAAGACTCTTCGCAGTAGGGCTTGCCACACTTGCAGTCGCAGAAAGCTTTAACGCAATGGGCGGTGATTTCAGTTCTGTAACATCGGGACTGATTTCCGCACTGATACTTTTTTTGGGTCATACACTGAACATACTCATGGCTGCTCTTGCAATCATAGTTCATGGTGTAAGACTTAATGTTCTGGAATTTTCCGGCCATCTCGGTATGGAATGGTCGGGATTCAGATATTCACCTTTTAAAGGGATAACAAATCCGGATGCAAAAAAATTATAACAATTATTATATAGAAAAGGAGTAGTAAATGGAAATAGGATTAATAGCAGTAGGCGCAGCAATATCACTTGCTGCAGTCGGTTCAGCACTTGGAACAGGGGCAGCTGGAATGTCAGCTGTAGGCGCATGGAAAAAATGTTTTATTCAGAATAAGCCAGCACCCTTTCTTCTTCTTGCTTTTGTTGGTTCACCTCTTACACAGACCATCTATGGCTACATACTGATGAACACTCTGAGCGAAAGTGCAGCACCCGAAATGATTAAACTCGGTGCCGGTATTTTCGGCGGACTCGCCATCGGCTTTTCCGCATGGCAGCAGGGTAAAGCAGCTGCAGCTGCAGCGGATGCCTTTGTTGAAACCGGAAAAGGATTTACAAACTACCTTATGGTTTTAGGTATTATTGAAACCGTTGCTCTTTTCGTAATGGTATTCCTCATGATACTCGTAGGCTGAAAAAAGCATAATGAAATATAAAGCCGCTCTAACTGGAGCGGCTTTATATTTTAATTAAAAAATTATTATTGTTTTTATTCACTCAAAAGTTTTATTGAGTTTAAATACATTCGAGGGGCACCTTATGCTGAAAGATAGACAGGCTTTCCTTACAATACTGCTTATTGAACTTGACGATCTTGAACAGGACATCCAGATGCTGATAAAAAATTCTGAAGAAGAGCACGATGGCCACAAGCTCACGAATTATGTATTTATACAGAATGCTGCTTTAATGCATGAAGAACTCTTCGGAATAAAGAGTTTCCGGGAGGAAATATCTCATATTGACGCTTCAGAATACCCCAGCCTGCAGGATCTGATTGACGATCTGAATTCAAAAATAAAACAGAGAGTTGAGAAACAGGGGATACCTAACAGCTTTCTTTTAGCAATGAACCGCAAGATTGAGAAAGTAATGTGTTACGTTAAACAGGAATAATAATGCACTGTCCTGACAAGAGATCCGGCTCCGGCCCAGGTCTTACAGTTTTTCATCTTATCTTTGTCATAGCCCAGCTTTCCGCCTTCCAAATTTACTCCTGAGAGAAAGGGGATTTTTTTAACCTGTATTATGGCAGACTTTGTATTTGTATTATATTTTTTACTATGTTATGGATTTATTTCAACAGAAATTCTTTTGCAAGGGGGTGATTAAGCGATCACCCCCTTGCGATCCCCCGCGCTCTGCCTCAGGCGCCGGCAGAGGCTTACACTCAATGCATTCGCGTATTCCTGCGGAATAACTGCGAAAGTCTGAGCGTATTGGTGTCCGCCTTTGGCGGATAGTTTTACGGACTTACTGCAGCAAGACCGCCGGGAGGCGGTCATTGTGGTGTTTTCAAGGAACTTGGGATTTCAGGAGAAATAAATATATTAATGGCGCCACTGCAAAAATTATCATTATAAAGCGCAATAATTCAGAATAATACTTGTTTTTCTTTCAAAAAATAATAAACGGAATAAAAACAACGATAAATTCGAGGGAATCTCCTTAATTC